>ERZ791574.457-NODE-457-length-32038-cov-9.011287_pt1 | contig 32038 bp, 45 predicted proteins | sample MGYA00433098_ERZ791574 | MGnify/ENA primary metagenome ERZ791574 (study PRJEB30046, sample SAMN00791933) | human gut metagenome | study: EMG produced TPA metagenomics assembly of the A metagenome-wide association study of gut microbiota in type 2... | reverse complement strand
GGTGACCCGCACCGAACTGGCGGTGATGCTCTCCCGCTTTGCCGAGGCGCGGGGCATGGACACGACCGCCTCCGGTGACCTGTCCCAGTGGACGGACGGCGCCAGCGTGCCCGCTTACGCCGCTGCGCCTATGTCGTGGGCGCTGGAGCGGGGCGTGCTGGGATCCATGGTGACAGAAACCATCCACGGAAAGCTGCCGGTATCCCGGAGACAGTGTGCTCAGATACTTGTGGCTTTAACGGCGGCTATGGAAAACGAACCGTTGGCTGTTCAGATAGCGGAACAGGATGTTTTGCCGCCAATTGTCAGCGCCAGCCGCGACAATCACAGTAGGCTTCAAGCCGCGATTGATGCTGCCGCAGCCAAGTATGGAGCCATCGGCGTACAGGTGGCGGTCATCGAGGGTGGGCAGGTCACGGACGCCTACGCCTCCGGCTGGGCCACCAAAAACGTGGAGAAAATGACGCCCCAGCACAAAATGCGCATCGCCTCTATCTCCAAGGTGATCATCGGCATGGAGGCCATGCGGCTGATGGAACGGGGCATCATTGATTTGGACAACCCCATCGGTGTATACTGGGGTGTCTCCATGAAAAACCCCCATTATCCCAACGATCCGGTGACGATCCGCAATCTGATGACCCATACATCGTCCATCTTCGTGGCGGGGGACGATGTTTCCCTCTCCTACGGCGCGGTGCGCGCCAAACTCTCCGGCGGCTCGGCCTACCGCAATGTCAGGCCAGGCAATATCGGCGGCTGGGCCTACAACAATTATGGGTACAGCGTGCTGGGCATGACGCTGGAGTTGGCCGCCAACGGCAAAATGAACGATCTGCTCCGCCGAGATCTGCTGACGCTCATGGATATTGACGCCGCCTTCGCCCCCGGCGACCTGCGGGACAGCAGCCAGCTGGTCACGCTGGCCTATCATGGCGGCGGCGTGGCGCGGTCGGCGGCCAAGCAGCGGGAATTCCATTCCCCCGCCGCGCCCGGCGCGTCCGGCACGTATTTTGCCGGCGGCCTGACCATCAACGTCTCCGATTTGGGCAAGCTGGTGGCGCTGCTGGCCAATGATGGGCAGTATGAGGGCCTTCAGATGATGAAGCCCGAATCGGTCGCCCTGATGGAAGCGGTAAACGAGACCCAACTGCCGGACGGCTCCTATCAGGGACTGTCCATCCGGTGCCGGAAGGACATCTACGGCCGTGAGCGCCTCTATTTCCATACTGGGAGCGCCTACGGCGTGTACAACTGTATGTCCTATGACCCGGATACCGGCGACGGCGTGGTGGTGCTCACCGTCGGTGCTGAAAAGAGTGAGCTTGCGTAAGCGTAAAAAAAGGCTCCCCTCGGGGGGATCTGGCGCCTGTCAGGGCGACTGAGAGGGGACTGAAAGCAACGTTGCTTTAGGCAGAACCCCTCTCCGCCTCGACAAGCTCGGCACCCGCCCCAGGGCGCCCTCTCTTGCCCTGCGGGCAATTCACCTTGTCTCCCCAAGGAGAGGCTATCTTCTACCGAACTTTTATCTTTCACAACCCCGCCGTCTACTCGCTACGCTCGTAGCCACCTCCCCTTTCAGGGGAGATATAAACTACTTGCGAAACGCAATTCTTAAAACCACCACTAACCCATATATGCTCCCTGAAAGGGAGCTGGCATCGCCAAAGGCGATGACTGAGGGTTGTATCATCATAACACAAAGGAGCAATCACCCATGGAAAAATCTTTACAACTCGTCTTTAAAAACGCTGCAGGCAGCACCAAAATCATCACCATCTCCAACCCCAAAGAAAACCTCACCAAAGCCGAAACCGACGCAGCCATGCAAAAAATCGTCGCAGCCAACGTTTTCAACACCCTCGGCGGTGACCTGGTACAGGCTGTTGAAGCTCGTGTGGTCAATCGTAACGTCCAAGTTCTGGCGTAAAAAACACTAAGGAGTGATCCTCATGGAATTTGACAGACTTCTCTCCGCTGCTGCGGATTATGGTTTCGCAATATAAACCTAGAAGTAGCACTTTCCTTCCTATTATATATAGCACAAAAATAACTATTTAAATAAAGCCACAGCAAGCCCAGAACAACAGCCTATGCAAAAGCCATTAAGCCAGCCTTTGCGATAGGCTTTTTTATTTTGCCTACTCTGCTCCGTCCGTTCCGCTTCCAACTGGTGCTCCAATGCTTGATATGATTGCTGCGTTTGCTGCAGCAAGCTCTCTGCATTCTTTAGCGAGCTGTTGGCATCGCTTAATGCTGTTTTGCTGACGCTTAACTGCTGCTTCGCTATTGCCAATTGCTCCATCAGCTCGCTCGACGGCTTGTCCAGCATCATTAATTCGTCTTCGAGCAGCATCAATTTGGCTTGCAACAACCTGCTGTTGCTGCTTAATGTCTGCCATTGTTCTGTCGGTAGCAGCACGTACCCCGCTGGTGCTGCCGACCTGTTTGTATTGGCCACATCCGCCGCTGAGCAGCAGACCGGCAAGGCATACAAGGCCAGCGATAAACAGAGCGTAACTGATAACCTTAACTTCGCGCTCACCATAATGCATGTCACACTCCCCTCTCTTGGATATAATCAGTGATGCCGCGGGCGATTGCACGTGCCAGCTCGTCCTGATGTTTGATGAGCATCTCGCAATCATTGCCGTTGCTGATAAAGCCCATCTCGACCAGCACGGCAGGCATGTGCGTGCTATTAAGGACGATGAGGCCGGGACGAGCCTTGACTCCTCTGTCTACCGTGCCTAAGCTGCCAGTGATTTGACGGAGGATACAGCCTGCCAGCGTATCGGCAGGGCTCCACTTGTCATAAACGAGCACCTCAGTGCCCTGTGCTGCAGGAGCAGCAGCATTACAGTGCAGGCTGACAAAAATATCAGCAGGCCATGTGTTGGCGCTGAGGCATACGTTGGTATAATCGGGGTCCTCACCGGCAAGGTTGTTGCTCTGCACGGTCTTGACCTCACAGCCGGCGGCCGTCAGATAACCGGCTGTAAGATTGCCGATGTCACGGGCAATGTCAGCCTCGGTCACTCCATAGTCACGGTTGACAGCGCCGGGGTCGATGCCAGGATGATGTCCGGGGTTTAAAAATACTCTCATAATTTAATCAGCTCCTTTCCGGCCAGCGAACAGCGTAAAAAGGTATAAATTATACCGGTTCCGGGTGTTCGCTTGCCGTTTTTTTAATTTAAAGTGTACTTACGATAATCCCTAAAAAATTGAAAGTATATTTTTTTAGTCGTCTTTGGAAATCCTAAAGGCTCTCGTCTCGATGGCCTTGTTGCCCAGCTGAACCAACAATAGCGCCACCATACCAAGAGTGCAGCTCTCATAATTGCCCCAGGTTTTTGCAAAAAATGCCAGCCACAAAGTTACCAGCACCCACACGACAAAGCCCACCACAGCACAGATTCTGCCTACGCTGTAGGCATTGTCGTCCTTTTTAAGCATATTAAGTAATTTACGCATTTTTGCCTCCATTGAGATTATAGTTAGGCAGCTCATTAAGTTGCTCCATCAGGCTGTCAATAACGCCATTGTCCCCGAGCGCCTCATAACTCTTGTAGCAGGCGTCGATGCTCTCTTTGGCATAAATTGGAACCCAGCCTTTCTCACAGACGTAGTGATTGTAGGCTTGGATGATTCTGTCCCTCAGCAGCGCCTGCACGCCTGCCCTCAAGGCGTCGTTCTCTCTCTTTTTGGCACGGTATAGAGCAAAAATATAAGAGATAACAGCGCCAGCAATAATATTGATTATTGTTTGTATCGTTGACTCAAACATGTAACACCTCGATTAACTATAGATAATAAGCTTGACGCTGCCCGCGTCAGCATCGACCTTGTCCAGCTTAGCCTTGTCCTCAGCGCTCATCAGACCTGCAGCAGATGTCGTGGCGTTGCCGGGCGTGCCAGTAAGGTCGGAGTAGCTGCCTGTACGTGCGACGTCTGCCAATGCGTTGAGCCTGCTAAAAAACTTATACCCCAGATTATATACAACCTTATTTTGCACCGGGTTTGTGCTGCTGTCACTGAGCTGGCTGTCAATCGTGACTTTAGGCAGCAGGCCTACAATCGGCTTACCGTCCGCGCCTGTCGCCTTGACTCCTGCCGCAAGGTTATCGGCAGTGACGGTGTCGCCGGTAAGGTCTACCAGCGTCGCACCATCGTATATAACTTTGTTCACTGCCATGGGTTAGCCTCCTCAGCCTATGGTAACGGTCAGGCCGCCCTGTGGGTTCTCGCTCTCGTTATAGGGAATCGCCTCAACAACGACTTGGGAGATGTAGTTATAACCCTTGGTACTGTCCGGCAAGATGGTTTGCTGCGACGTAGAAGGAGTCGCTGTCTTAGATTCAGCTTTAGCACCTTCGGTGCCGCTCATGGTGCCGGTTACGCCTAAAACGGTAACGCCCTGTCTGATGTTGGTTGCTATTAATTTTGCCTGCTCGGTGGCGCTGATGCTGACCTTACCGGAGCCGTCATGGTAACCGATGGGGATGGTATAACTGTCAGCTTTTTTGCTGATGGTCCCGGTAACAGCACCATTGTTTTTCATTACGCCGGTCAGCTTGTTGCCGTTGACGTAAGCAGTCTTGCCTGCCAGAATCTCAGCTACGGCCGCGGTAGCATCGCTGGTGTCTGCATCAAATGTGCAGGTACCGGTGATGAGAGCGCCGCTCTTGTCATGCGCGGTATAGGTGCTGAGCAGCTTGTCAGCAGTGACGGTATCGGCCGTCAAGTCAATCAATGTTTTGCCGCCATAAACGACCTTAGAAATATTTTTGTTAGCCATAAAAATTACCTCTCTTTCTGTCCTATACTTAACTGTATAGGAGATGATAAAAAATGAAATTACCTAATGGATTTGGCTCAATAGCCTGCTACAGCGGCAACAGACGCCGCCCCTACATCGTCCGCAAGTATATCGACGGCCGCCAGAAGATAATCGGCCAATACGCCACGTATGAGGACGCTTTAGCGTTTTTGGTTGACTACAACAAAAACCCGTCACTGTTTGCCCCGGCCACGATAACCTTTGCTGAGGTATATCGGCTGATGGCTGCTGAGCGCTACCCTAAGATAGCAAAGTCAACGGCCAACAACTATAAGGCTGCCTTTAAGCATTGCCATGAGCTGCACACACGCCCGTTTGCAAAATTGGAGATATCCGACCTGCAAGGCGTAATCCGTGGCATGAGCCGTCGCAATATCGGCTATGCCAGCCAAAAGAAATGCCGTCAGCTGATGCATCTCATGTACGAGTATGCGGTCAAATATAAGATCATACCGGCAGCGGCTGATATAACCTGCTACATCGACATAGACAAAAAGGTGGTCCGGTATCCCAAAAAGCCGTTTATCACCCGCCAGCTTAACCGGGTAAAGAAACTGGCCAACAGTGATGCTGAGCTGGCGCGCTGGGCGATGTGCATCGTGATGATGTGTTACAGCGGCGTGCGGCCGGGCGAGTTTTTGGCCATCCAGAAAAGTGACGTCAAGCTCAAGCAGCGTTACTTTATCGTCCGTGACAGCAAGACTGAGGCCGGCCGCAACAGGGCTGTGCCGATAAGCCGCAAGGCGCTGCCCTATTTCCGTGCCTGGATGGATAAGCCAGGCAAAACGCTCATCACTGTAGATGATGGCGCTGCTCTGTCCTATCATCGTTTCCGGACGCGATTTGACAACGTCATGGACGCGACTAATTGTCATCACACGCCGCATGAGTGCCGCCATACCTGTGCCACGATGCTCGACAATGCCGGAGCTAACGAGACTGCCGTCAAGCGTATCTTAGGCCACGCCAGCCAGGGCGTGACAAAAGGCGTGTACACGCATAAGAGCATGCACGAGCTTAAAAAGGCTATTGATATGATATAGGCTGTGTTGCTAACGTGTTGCTTATCCGGTAGGCGCTGGCGCTGTTAAGCCTTGCTGCATCGATGGGTTACTGTTGCTAACGTGTTACACGTTGGCCGACATCGGCCTGATGTGCCCCGAACGCCGTCACAGCAAGGGTTTGAGCGATTTTAAAGGTTGAGAGTAACAGCATCAACCTCAGCAACAGTTGTCGCAGCCTCTACCTTGTCCTTAGCGGCTCTATACGCCATGTGCAGGGCGTTTGAGCGTTGAGCAATCATGGCAATTACCATACGCAAATCGTTGGCTGTTACCTTAGCATCGGCGTTGTCTGCCGTAGTCCAATCAATAGATGCATCAGCTCCCTGTACGTCTAAGGCGATAATGGCAGCGTTGATGCGCTCGCGTGCCTTGTCATCGTAATCATAGCTGTTACCGTTGTAGGTAATCGGCTCAACCTCTTTGCTGTCACGCTCAGCTTTAAGCTCTGCGATTTTGGCAGGCTTTGCGGCTGCCAGCAGCTCTGCGTCTGTAGGTGCTGGCTTTGGATATACAACGCCGTCATCAGCGATGAGGTACTCACCGTCAGCATTTCCGATGAGCTTGTTAAAATCATCGTTACCTACGATGACATAGCCTTGGCTAAGGTAATCGGCGATTTGAGCTTCGTCGTACTCTACGGCAAGCTTTGTGTCTTTTCTCTGCCCATTTTCCGGCAGGATAAGATATTGATTTACTCTTTTATCATTCATAGTTTTTTCCTTTCTACGCTCACAGATTTTGCCTGTGGGCGATTTTTTAATGGTTTAGGTGTAATGATAAGCGTAGATTTAAATTAAGACGTTATGAGCCTTTCTGCAGTGGGGAGTTAGCACAACATCTTTTCCAATATCCGTTTCTGCCGTGTACAGTATAATCGCAGCCAAAAAGGATACCAGCGCAAACTCGGTTCCTGATGTGCAGAACTACAGCAGTACAGGGTTTGCTTATTATGGGCCATCACCATACGCATGGTTTGCAGTATGCAAAGCTTAGCAGTGGGGAAGAAGCACAGCAGAAACACTAAATTTTTCGCTACCATTCCAAAAATTTTACTGTATTACTACGGCACAAGAGTCATGGGGTAGCGCAACTTTTGATAACACATCATGGATTACCAGAACTAATATTTCTGTGACTTGGCCGACATACAAGGGCACGAACATCAACTATATTGCTGTAGGTATGTAGCAGTGTTTTAAGCGGTGCGCTTTTGGTAAGGCCTAGGCTTTGCCAATGGATAACCACCAAAAGCCAGCGTAGCCGTTGCCACTATCGTAAGAGCCCGCTTGAAACGTCTTGTTGGTCACGTTTGAGACGTATTGGCAATTTTGAGAGCCCGAGCAGCCATAGTTATTTTCTGTGCGTGCCACCGCTATCGCTACATATGTCACGGATGTAGCTATAGGCAGTGTTATGGTAACATTACGCGTGCCAGTCGTATAAACTCCCCACTGCAGAATTAAGCCGTTGCTGAATTTCACATAGCCGTTCTGCTCTAACAGGGCTGCTACGATGTACGCCCCATCGTCTTTTAACAGAGCTAAATCGTTATCAGCAATGATGTCTTTAAATTGATTGTATAGTGATTCTGATGGAAAGACGTGTATCTTCCCGAGATTTGTTGTTGACTGTGCCATTTTGTACCTCCTTAAATCGTTACGTCAACGGCATGGGTGTTGATTTCGTCCGACCACTCGATTGTCGCGTCTTTTACATTGCGTCCATATATCGTGTAGGTTTCGCCCGACGTGACACCAACGTATTTTTCAAATGTGCGACTGCCGTACGGCAGATACGCTATCTCAACGTCGCCATGCAGTATCGCCTCTCCATTCGTACCGACGTAACCTGCTTTTATTTTTGTGCTGGAGCGGTATTTCGAACCGGTCATCTTGACAACGGTTACAACCGGCGGAACGACCAACGTATACGGCTTTTTGGCGTAGCTGCTAGTGCTGCTAAACGCCCACTCGCTTACGGTTACGCTGCCAGCAGTGACGTGCTCTTCCAGCGCCACGGTATACGAGGCATCGGCTACATAGGTAACATCAACGTCAGCAATATAGGTGACGTTGTAGATGATATGGAGCTTTGCGGTCAGCCCCATGTCGCCGGTCAGGATAACCTGCCCGGTCGGCCCGGTGGCCATGTTCGTGCCGTTAATGTTTACGGTCTGGCCGCTCAGCGGAGTGCCGTCCGGGAGCGTAATTATCAGCTTTATGCTGACGGCGCGGTATATCTGAGCGGTGTACAATTTTGCTGTTCTGGCTGCCTTGTATGCAGCGCCCTTGACCATTATCTTATATCGCATATCCGCCACCTCACGAGTACATCACGAGTTTGGTTTTGGCGCTGTCCAGGTCAACCTCTTTCCAGGTTCCGTCAGCGCACAGATATCTGATGTTGCTACCTGCAACAGGAGCGGGTACAAGGCCGCCGGTGCCGTTGACCGTAGTCGTCGCCCCATTAACGGTAGTGATGACCGCCCATGTGCCATCGCTGCGCAGATAACGCGTGTTGCTACCTGCAGCAGGAGCGGGTACAAGGCCACCGGTACCAGCTTTGGAGCTTGTCGCCCCGGTAAGGTCAGGTACAACAGCCCATGTGCCGTCAGCCTGCAGGAAGCGGTTTTTTGTCTCACCGCGCCCGGGAGCAGGTGCAAGGCCGTGCACGCCGTCGCGTGATATGGTCGCGCCGGTCATATCCTTTAGATCCGCGACTGCCTTAGTGACGTATTTATTTACATAGCTGATGGTGGCCGTGGCAGATGTGTTGACGGCCGCGGTCACGTTGGATGCGTTGGCAAACGTCAGCGCCACGCCGATTTCCTGGCTGATGACAGTCGATGTCCCTTTTGCCGGGATAAAATCAGGCTCAGAGTCACTTGCCACAGCGTACAAAATCTCGCCGTCGTCCGGGTCTTTGGCGTAGATGCCAAACTCCCTCAGATAATAGCCGGTCGTGACAGTGCTGTTATCAGTAACGGCCGATATGATACATGCATGGCTGTCGTCTGAGTAAGTCACGCTGGCAATCGGCAGCGTCTGTACCGGCGCCACCAGCTCGGTCAAATCCTCCAGCTGCTGGCCGCTGCCAATCGTACCGCTGCCCAGCCTGCATTTTGTAAGCTGCATTGCATTTCCGGCGTCGACCTTGGCCTGCAGCTTAAGGCCCTGCTTGGTCAATACCGGCTTGCCCCAATTTGACATTTAGGCTACCTCCAATTTACTCAACCTCGACGTCGCTGCCGATGTACACGGTAACGCCGTCGGAAAGATTGCTCGTCTCATAATAGGGTATCTCTTTGACATGTATGTTATCTTTAAGGCGTTTGTCCTTTGTCGCCAGATAGCTGTCCTTAAACGGCCTGGATACAGCCTCATAGGAGCCCGTATATTCCTCTTCCGGCAGGCGCTCATTGACTTTTTTTATCCCGCAACCAATCTGGCCGCGGAGTTCTTTGGCGCTCTCCAACCGTCCGAAAAGGCCAGCTTTGTGGACAACAAGGCCTTTTAACTCGCCCTCGCGCATATCAGGTCACCCCTTTGGCCAGGATAAAGTCGGAGGGAGGGATTACCGTATAGACGTCCTCATCAGATAAGGTCACCTGGACGTCATAGCAGTATTGGCCACAAGCCAGCTCTGCCGTATCTGCAGGAGCAAAATCAAATTGTTTTTCTTTGGCCTCCAGCTGCAGCACAACGTTAGGGCTATCGATATCCTGTTTGATCGTCAGCACAGCCCTGTCAGCATCGGTCAGCAGTACGGGCTTGTTCTGCGCGTCATACAGCTTGAGCTTCAGGGTGGCGCTGTCGCCACGCGTCAGCGTTATCCTGTTTTTGTGCGGCCCGTCGTAATCTATGCACAACATATCCGCTCACCTCCTTATATCCGGAAAAATATTTTTTTATGCTGGCAGACTGCGCCAGCGACATATACCGTACCTTTTGGCTGATAATAAAATGTCAGGCCATCCAGCCAGCTCCTGACGTTTTTGGCGCTGTTGACCGCCTTGACCATCTCAGCCATGACAGCCTCGTCCGGGATTGACTCCTGCACCATGCGCACCCTAAAGTGGTAGGGCTCGCCGCCATAATCGTACCACTCCAGCACCTCAGCTGAGTCAAAGGCCGCTGAGCAGACTTCTTCGACGGCAGCCGGTGTGCCTTTGTAACGGTGGCGAGCAATAGCTTTGCGGACAAGTTCGCGCTTTTTTGTTAGGCCTGCTGTCACGTCATAAAAATCCACATGATACTGCCACGCAAGTTCATCGACGATTTCTTCCGGCAGCTTTTTGAGGCGCGGCAGGATTAGGACAAGCTCAGCCTGCTCACCCAGCTGCGCCAGCCTGCCGGAAATGGCCTGCACGATGTCCTTGACCGTCGCATCGCCGCTGATGGAGCTTGGTAGGATGCGTTGCAGGGCATTATCCTTAAACTCAAGCATCCTCTATCCCTCCCAGCGTCACTGTCTTTGTGCTGCAGATTGCCACTTGGGTATCAGTCGTCACCTTAAACACAGGGGCGGTCACGGCCACGCGTTTTGCACCTGCAGCCATCACCCTCACGATAAGCTCAGACGGATTGATATCGCGTCCCAGCTTCGATTTCTGCCACAGCACGTAGTTATCGACGGCCGCATTGACGGCGTTTTGGATTGCCGTTGCCTGCGTCTTGTTGTCGCTGGCGATGTAGTAGGTCAGGCTGATCGTATAGTCAACCTTTTCGGGCGCCAGCACACTGATGTTATCAGTCAGCGGCCGCACCTTTTTATCGTCCAGGGTAGCCTTGACCTGCTGCAGCATCTCATCACCAGGCAGTTCCCCGCCAGCCAGCAGCGGCCTTACCTCCACCTTGCCTGCTTCAGGCGACCAAACAGTGACGTCAGCAATCTTTGTTGACGCCCTTTTGGCATGATAGATATAAGCACCCTCGGGACCGGCCGTGCTAAAGTTTTCCGGCGCAAGACGGATATCCTCGCGGTAGCTGTCATCAGCCTGGACCTCAGCGCCGCCCTCAGACGTGGTGATGTTGGCCACGCTATCCACATACGGCACCGGGTCAACCAACGTCTTGAGCTGGCCAGCTACATAGCCGTTACCCAGCTCGCCTTTTGTCAGGCAGGTTGCGCTGCCGTCAGCACTGGTTGCACCCGCATCAATAACCAGTGGGGCATCAAGAGCAAAAAACACGTTATCGCCTGCCGTAAAACGCGTACCGGCAGGGATGATTGTTGCTGTCTGCAGCTTAGCAGACAACCTGATGCGCATGGTAGTCACAGCAGCTTTTGCCGGGATACGCTCAACGCCTACCAGCGCGCCCAGATGGTCCAGATTGTCACCGGTAGCGTATCTGAGCAGGTTCTGCTTGCCGTTCTCGTTGATTTTGTTGAGCAGCAGCACGATGAGCGCCGCGATCGTCAGCAGAAACAGCCTTACCGGGTCGCCTTTTGCCAGCGTTCTGCCGGTAATGGCCTCGTATCTGCCGATAACATAGCTCTTAACCTCGTCAGCATCAGCATCGACAAACACGATATCAGCCAGGTTATCTAATTTACTCATTGTCATTTTTTATTCTCACCTGCACTTTGGGTACCAGCACGCCATCATCCGGGCCGGTAAAACTGATTGATGTTATCTCCACACGTGGCTCATATTTTTTTATAGCTGTAATCATCTCTGACTGCAGTCTTGCTTGCGCCACATTTATGGGTGCATCCAGCATCTCAGCATTGATGCCAAAATCACGGTCAAGCGGCACGCTGTATCTGGTCGTTGTGATAATTGTACGCAGATTTTGCAGGATTTCTGCAGCTTCTGATGCTGGTGCAAAATCAATGCCTTGCATTGGCTGAGCTAAAACATCGTAAATCATAATACTTTAAGCCCTCCTGCGTATTCTTTCAGCGTTACGCTTACTTTAGAACTCATAATGCTGCCAAGCTTGCCCCAGAATGAAACGCTTTCATCCAGGCTTTCAATAACCCACATGTTATCCGTAATCAACTTACCACCGATAACCAAGGGAAAATATTGGCCTGTATCACGAAGCTTTCGTAGTTTTTCAAGCTCCTTAGCCGGGTTTATGCCCTGATCAGCACGCAGCTGCATAGAAAAGCTGATTTTCTCTACATCCGGACCGATAAACTCAAGCACCGGCTTATTGCCAATAATATCATGCTGAGCCCAGCGCCCTGCGCTGCCACGACCATAATCATCGAATGTACGGATAAAGCGGCTAGATACAATAAATGGTATGTCAGCCATGAAACCTACAAGCATAATATCAACCTCCAATCATTACATCGCTGCTCCCCACCGCCACACTCCCACCACAGCTTACGCTGTCCCCTATTCTGCCAGCAGCCTTGCCGTTGATATAAACACTGGCACTCCCGCTGGCGATAACGCCGCTGTGCGTCGGATGCGCTACACACCCATGCGGAGCGTAGCTGTCACCAACGCGGCCAGCGCCTTTGCCATTAATGATGACATTAGCACTTGCTGTAACAAGCGCTGTAGGTGGGCAGGCATCGTGACCGGTGTCGTTGTCACCTAACCTTGTTGCTTTTGGCATGGTAATCACCTCCTTCAGTTCAGCAAAATGTTAGCACCTTTAATTATTACGTTACCTTTAGCATTAATCTCGATATTCCCATTTTGATATCTAATAAAGCTGCCATCGGCAAACGTAATGCTGCGCACGTCAGCATCACCTTCAACCGGAGTATCTTGCGTGCTGTAAAAAGCACCTATAACAAAGCCTTTGCTAATGCCGCTGCCGCTCGCATTCGGCTGGAAGATACACAATACCTGGGTGCCAACCTCAGGCAGCCAATAGGCTTTCGTCTGCCGGCTGCCTATAGTTATAATTGGTAGTTCAGCGCTCACCATATTGTCTTTATCCTCAAACGCCACGCGTGCGCTGCACGATGCGCCATTGACAGCCGACACTGTACCGATGCGAATCAAGTTTTTAATTTGGTTAATATCCATCTAAACATCTCCTTACATCAATACTTGTTGTATAGCCACTGCTAATATCATGCTGTGCCTTAGTAATAATATACTTGCCATCGAAAGCACCAAAACCGCTGAGCTGGATATTCACAGCAGCAGCCAGTTCCGGATTACCTAAAAAGCTGAAGCTTCCGGTAACCTCGTCGCTGTTCTTTTCCCGCAGCTTCTTTTTTGCCAGACGTTCTGCATCCGCAATACTTGCAACCTGCTCATTAACTTCCAGCGTTTTGCCTATCTTTTTATCGGGAGCAATAAAAGTCGCTTCTATTTTTTGCTTCGTGCTACTGTCCTGATACTTAACGTGGCAGGACCTATACACGTCGCGCACCTTGCTGCGCAGGCTGTAACTTTTCAGCATATCCAGCACTTTGAGGCTGCCGGCAGAATAACTGCCTTTTGGTTTCGGCACCAGCGCCACAGCCTCAGCCGCCTCATAATCTGCTTCGTCAAAAATCACCACTTGCTTATCACAGATTTTGAGCGCCAGGCCATGGTCAGCACACAGCTTATATAAAAAGGACAGGTCAGACTGTTCCGTCTGCTCTGCCCTATCTATAACAGGATTATACTCTTTGACATCGTAATACAGCGTCAAACCCGCCTCCGTCGCAATATCATCAGCAATGCGTTTCAGCTCGGCCTTCTCCCAGCTGCGTGTACGCTCAGTGCCACGAAGATTGTTGTTGTCCGGCACGCTCACCGCTTTGATTTGCACCTCGCTAGGCATTCCGCTGCTGGTGATTTCGTCAATCTCAAACAAACCAAAACGTACAACCTGCTCACCGATGCTCTGCCAGTTAATCAGCTTTACGCTAACGTCCAGTGTTGCGCCCTTTTCCGGCATCCATGCTGATTGCCATAGCCCAGCTTTATCCTCCAGTGTAAGCTGCAGATCATCTGCTTCACCAGACATGTTATCAGTGTAGCTTACATTCTTCAGATATTGCTGCAGATCCGTGCTGATATCCTTGTCATTGTATTTAATAATTACCAAACAGCGCCTTGCATTCATCTTAAACATTTTAACGCCTCCATGGTGGCAGCATCGATGTTACCGGTGCAGTATACTCTGGCACCTCCAACACTACTCCCGCCGGAAAAACAACAATGTCAGCGTATTGCTGATTTGCTTCCAACAGAACGTTTAGCGATGCTTCGGTGCCATACAAGCGCTTGGCAATTAAGTCCCACATGTCGCCCTGGGTAGTTGTGTAGGTATTTGTCAATTTCATCACTCCAATCTATGTATGACAAAAGCCGCCTACATCTACTGTAAGCGGCTTTCGCCATAAAATTATTTTATTCGCCGCAATATCCCTGACGCAAGTTTAAAATCTGCACTTCACTATATCCAGCCTTTTCCAATTCTTCTTTCGCCTGCATTTGCGAATGCATACTTTCAGCGTATTTATCCATAAGCATCATAAGAACTACTTCTTTATCTGGAAGCATCGCCTTAATAGTTGAAAAGCATTGGTCGGCTATATCCAGGTTATATTCAATCTGCTCAACTAGCTCACGCTGTTCAAACGGTAACGCCTTATAAGCTTCTAAAGCGGTCATTTTGCAGCACCGCCTTCCAGAATCTCCTTAAATTTCTCCACAGCATCTTCATAATAGCGGAACGTTTCTACCTGCTTATTGCTGTTTGGAGATTTATCATAAAAATACTTGCCATAAGCATCGCTTTTTAAAGCGAATTTATTAGCCAACATCCCCACCTTGTGCGCCGTGATGCCCAAAATTTTTCCAATCTCCGTAGCAGAAAGTGTTTTCTTTTCTGCCTTCTGCATAGGCAGTACAGGAGAGCCAGCCAGTACCTCCGCTGCTTTTTGCTGGCAGATATGTTTATAATCAGGTAAATCCGTTGTTTCTGCCAAACGCAGCCACAACTTACACTGCCTGCTCTGTGCGTTCAGCAGCATAGCTTTCGCCCTCTGCTCCTGTTGTGTTGTTGGCTGTTTTGACGGCTTGTTATAACTACCAGTTTTGCGTATAGAAGGAATGACTTCTGACGTTATCCAACGTTTGAAAGCTTTTGCAGATGGAAGTTTGCTGGAAAGCACGAGAGAGTATAAGCCTGATTCATTGATGATAGATACTTCACGATTTTGACCTGCATACTTGATTTGAGTACGCAGCTTATCTTCATCATCAACGTGACTAATCACTGCATTGCTAGGGTTACTGTATCCTAAAGCTTCAGCTACATCTTTACCAACAAACCAAATTCCACCATCTTGCTCAACAGTACGAATATCTCCAAAATCAGCGTTATTAAAAATACGCAATTCATTCATATGGAACACCTCCAAATTTCACTTGAAAGATGTTCCCCCCCCATGTTACAATATTCCATGAAGGGAAACCTTCTTAATACGAGCATTGTCTTTTGTTTTGACGGACTGGGACAATGCTTTATTTATTTTGTAGATCAGTATATAATCTTTCAATGCCTCGCCTTATAACTTCGACTCTCGTTTCGTTATAATGCTCAGTTAAAGCATCTAATTTAGCAAGTGCTTCTTCATCGAAGCGCACACCTAGCTGCTTTACTTTAGGATTATCAGATTTAGGTCTACCTGTTCGTGGACTCATTTTATTCACCTCACTTTTTGATTACCACAAATTCATTTTAATTTATGATTACCAAAAAGTCAAGTATTTTTTTCGTCTGTCGAACAATTTAATTATACAATACTCCCTAACCTTTGTTGTGCCTGAAATCCAGTCCATTTACCGTCATTATGGCTAGACTTTCAGGCTACTTGTATGATTTTGGGTATAGAAAAAGCCCTGACGATTAGGTCAAGGCTTTATTAAAAGTCTGCTGAATTATTATTTTGTCTAAAATCTTTGATGTCCTGCCTGATTGTCAAATCGTGCTTTTGGATATTCTGTATAATGTTCATCATATTTTCTTCTTCCTTGCGATTGAACAGATATTTCGTAATAATCTCAGGAATAATGAAAAAAGAAGAAACAAAAGCAGTTCCGATAGCAGTTACCACAGCAACTATATTATTTATTTGGAATGTAAGATGCTGATACTTAAAAGTCATATAGGTTATAGTCCCTAATACTGCAATCAAAGCAATGCAGATACTGCCCATTACTCCAACGCACAAATAAAAGAAACACCCCTTGCACTTGTTTTTAAATCTTATGTTGCCTTCAAGTTCTTCACTATAAGCTTTTAAGATATTTGTGTAACTTTCATTATGAGCTTCCATGCTCACAACATCATTACTGACAAAAGATGTATTTTCATCATTGAATTTGGGACTACTTAACACCTCAAGACTATCTTTACTATATTTCTTGATAATTTTAGCAGTAATATTTTTTACTGTTTCATCAGAATTTATCATCGTCATAATATGCTATTTGCTTCTAAATTCAGTTCTTCAATGCGTTTATTTATTGCAGTAACGGAAACGCCAAAATCCAAACTTAATATAAATTTTACTTTTTGTGCATCTTTGATTTGACTTGCAATAAATTTATACCTTGACTCAAAAATAGTTCTAGGCATCAGTAGATTTGCTGCAAATTTATTTGCTCGATACTCACGAATTTCATTGTTTTTCTTGTCGTCCGTTCTGTAGTAAGCTTCATAATATTTCTGATTTGGTAATGCGTCAAAAATATAGTGAGCTAGTTCATGAGCGATTGTAAAGCGCTGATGTCCAATGTTGTCTCTATTATTGAGCACTATCATCTTTCTAAATCGTTCCATGGCAACAGTATTATCTATAGCTAATACCCCAGATAATTTATCATCATCAAACGAATTATCTGGTACCACAGCAAACCCTAACGAATCAAGCATATCACCAATGCGTAAAGGAGCATTTTTCTTTTGCCAGAAGAAATTCACTAGTTCATTAGCAGCATTAGTTGCTTGATTTGCAATAAGTTCTTTATCTTCATCACTTAATTTGTTGACATCTTCGGTGCTATCACGAAAACGAATTTCTTTATTAGTTTCTCGTAAATTGTCCACCAAATACTGAATTTTTTCGTTCATGATACGCACCTCCCAATGTAATAAAATGCTCATTTTTGGTTATAATATTATACACTATTTAGGTGTTAAAGTCAATTTACGCATAGCTTACCCTCCTCTGCTGGTTCTGCAAGTCCTGCAGCATCTTCTTAAACTTTGCCATCTCCAACTCCAACACCTCGCGGATTTTACCTTCATCGCCACCACCTTGAATTGTAATGTTTGGCGCGAACGTGGCCGTAACATTGCCACCGCCGCCCAACGGATTACCCATGATGCGGTTTGTTTCTGCCAGCAGACCGATGTTACGCGCGTTAGGGGTATGCGGGATAGCGGACTCGCCACTGTCCTCAGCAAAGGTTGTCAGGAATGCGCCCTTGCCATAGATGCCGCCATTGGCGTTGTGAGCAACGTCACTACCACTGCTTCCTTGTGCAGTTATATTGACCTTGCCGAAGATTGGCTTAGAGATAAAATCGCTGATGGCCTGCCATTTTTCCTGTACCCAAGAGAATGCATCAGTAAATTTAGCTTTGATACCATCAACGAACTGCTGTATTGCTAAAGAAGGATTGTCCCACAATGTTATAAACCACTGCTTGACGATGTCCCAGTTGGCAATAAGCGCAGTTCCAGCAGCAATCGCCCAGCCGATTGGACCTGTAATAAACATAATCGTTCTAGCTGTCGGACTGTCCCAAAGGTTGACAAAAAACTGTTTGATTGTATCCCAATGAGTGTAAAGCGCATAACCAACAGCAATAATGGCGGTAACACCAGCTATAAACAAACCTATCGGGCAAGCATACATAGCAGCATTCATTGCCCATTGTGCGGCAGTCGACAATATTGTGCAAGCTTTAAAGGCTTTCGATACAGCATTGCAGGCAATAGAGGCAGTTTTATAAGCATTAACTACAGCAGCACCAGCACTTACAGCAGCTACAAATCCAGTCAACGCTACGCCAACCACTCCTATGCCTATAGCAACATTTGTCAGCGTTTCGCTTCCAGCAAACCATCCAAAAAACTTAACCCCAGCTTCAGCTGCTGCCGCCATTGCTGGCAAAAAAGCTTTTCCGATAGAAATTTGTGTAGACTCCACCGCAGAATTAAGTCTTGTCATTGCGCCTTGTGCATTATCCTGCATCTTTTTCGCTATCTCATCAGCAGCATGAACTTCACTTGATTTTTCCAATTTTGTCACAAGGTTATCAAATGTCTTATCTCCGCTGTTCAATACTGCCAGCCAGCCGGTAGCGGCTTCCTGACCGAAAATAGACTTCATTGCCGCAAGCTTCTCTTCCTGTCCAAGTTTTGCAGTTTTTTCTCGTAACTCAGTAAGAATTGCAGACATTTTTCGAGGGCCGTTGGTATCGCTTAGGCTAATACCCAAGCTTGCCATAGCCATACTAGCCTCTTTTTGCTCAGCTGTAATATCGTTCATTGACATTCCCAGCTCTTCCATCGCCTTGCTAGCCATCTTCGGCGGTCCTGCCAATCTAAGGAAACCAGCACGAAGTGACGTGCCTGCCTGACTTGCTTTGATGCCACTATTGGCCATCAATCCTGCCAGTGCAGCAGTCTCCTCCATAGACGCGCCAAATGCATGAGCAACTGGCGCTGCATACTTCATGGTGTCGCCCAACATCTCGACGTTAGTGTTGGTATTGGTGATGACTGTTGCATACACATCGGCCATATGAGTTGACTGCTCAGCAGCAAGACCAAATGCGGTAAGGTTATCAGAAACAATATCTGCTGTACGCGCTAAGTCTGTGCCACCGGCAGCTGCTAAGCTTAGTAATCCGGGCATACCGGCGATAATTTTTTCTGTATCCCAACCCGCCATACCGAGGTAACTCATAGCCTCAGCAGATTGCGTTGCTGTATATTGGGTGGTCTCGCCTAGCTCACGGGCCTTTTTGGTCAGTGCTGCAAGGTCGCTATCGTTAGCGCGGCAGATAGCACCTACCTTAGACATGGCAGCCTCAAACGTTGCTGCAGTCTTAGTAGCTGACACAAACGGAGCTGCGATGTTAGTCATAGCTCCAAAACTACTGTTAAAAACCTCAAGACTTCCTTTTGTTTTTGCTAACCTAGCACTAAAAACTCCCAGTGATTGCAAAGCCAGATTGCGTTTAAATGTTTGTGCTGCTATAGTGCCATTTTTATAGGCATCAGTAAGACTATTCAAGACTTTTTTGTTTTTTTCAGTTGCAGCATTTGTCTCGGAAAAGGTTTTAAGGACATTAGAAAAAGTATTGCCAAAGCTCCCTTTGAGTTGAGCTCCAATGAGAAATGCCATGCTAAACTCTTTTTTTGCCATCTTGTCCCTCCTCCCCTTTGATGATATAATTTACATAGAAGGTGATTGTTATGAAATTTGATATTCTAGTAATTTTATTTTATATATTCTTTTGTGGCATGGGTGCCTGGATTGGTGCAGCTGTTGGGTTAAGCTCAGCTGCTATAGTATGTTATGCTTTAGGCATAGCTGAAGCAAACATTGCTTTTATTGTTTGGCCATGCGTATTGTTTTTTGGTCTACTAGGCTTATTTATAGGCTTAGGACCAGCCTACGCAGTCCACCTTATCTATCAATTTATATTCGACCATTTGTTGCCAACGCTTTTTACCGTTGACTTTCACAAAGAGCAGAAACAAGATTAAGCCATTCGAGAAACTCAATCAATGGTTCATTAATAAAAAACTCAATATCTGTATTGGTATTTATAGAGCAGCCTATGGCTGCTCTTCTTATTTGCTGTCCTTCACTGAATCCTGTGCGAATAAAAAAGTGTTCACCTTGCTCAGAGCCTGAACAAATTCCGCCACAGGTAATTCTTCAATATCCTCAACTGGAACCTTTAACGCATTCGCTAACAAAATAGTTTGAAACTGGCCAGATAGAACAATGGAAGCTGTTTGATCTCCCATCTGACGCGCTTGTCGTTCAGCATTCAGAAAATCTTTGCCAGTAACATTTTGCAACACATTGTCTACATTTTTTAAGTCAATCATCTTTCATTCCTCCAAACTTTTATAATTTAGCCCCCAGCATACAGCTGGAGGCTTTTTTATTTAGCTCAGGCCAAGAGCATCACGAATATCAGCAGCATAATCAACGCCATCGACAACATAAATGAAATTATATTTGTCATATTCAAGCAGCGTTTCGCCATCCACGCTGATTTTGATATACATAACCTCAAACTTGTTTGCCGTGCCGGTCGAAGCGCCAACATCAAGCTTACCCAAAGAAATCTCCTTAGGACGACCGGCAATCACGCATTTCACAGCTTGCTGCTTCACAATATGCTTAGCGCTGTCATATGCATCCTGAGAGCCACGCAGGTCAAAATGATATGCCTTCGGTGCCATCAGGCTAATGTTGTGCTTATTGAGTGTGCGCCAATTGAAAGTTGCTTCCATGCCGCCAAAATGCGCCGTAACCGGAGCATCAAATTCACCGGCAATACCAGCTCCTTTAATGCTTTCCGTCATAGCAGTGAGAGTAGATAACTCTACATCAGCAACGCCAAGTAAATCATTACCATCCTCATAAACTCTAAAATTTACCAGTTTCTCAGAAATAATCGCCATCTATTTCACCTCCTGCTTAACCAAACAGCGTCTCAAAATACGCCGGGTCATATTCAAGCACGTTTTCGATTTCACGCGCCGGAGCAGGCGGCGTAAGATAGGTGTGGAATTTAATGATGCCGTCCATGAGGTTAGTCGTCGGATTTTCATCCTCGCGGAACTCAATGCGGCCGCCCAGAATAACACCTTGTCCGGCTAAACCATTCAAGCGCATATTCTCGCTGTCAATGATAGTCTGAATAAGGCGCTTATTAATCGGTTTATCTACCTTCGCCCAATAAGTCTGAATGAAGGTCTGCGCATGCCAGTTGAACATTCTGCGGATGCAGATGAAGGCGTCCTTCGGATCAGTGTTAGACGGATAGCAGGCAGTTCTGTTGCCCCAGCATTTCCAGCCGCCGATAAAATTCAGCGCGGTGACAACGCCCTGGCCATTGAGATAACCAGCTTCATCAGGCCCTAATACTACTTCAGTACCATCTTTCAAGCAGCAGCCGTTAATCTGCATGCTTTTGTTAGACGGAGATTCATAGGGGATATCATCGTTCGTGCTGTCAACCTGCGCCATAACGCCAAGCACATGCGTGGACATATGATAAACAGTATCGCCAAGTTTAACCAATGGCCAGCAGACTACTTGAGAAGTATCGTTATAGCTGTTCTGGTTCATCCACGCCTTGACATCAGTATATTTTTTTACTGCGTCGGTCGGTACGTCATTGAGTGTAATTGCCTTGAAATGGCTGTTGATGTTACCGGCTTTGGCTTTCATCACAGCAGCCACTGTAGGATTTTCACTCCAGCCCGGAGCGAGAACGATACCAGGCACAAGGCCGGTAATCGAGAATACTTTGTTAAGGCATTCTAAACCTTTGACAGAGCCATCGCTCACATTGATGCCTCCAATGATATCATCTGCATCTACTGCTGCAGCATCAATCTCATCATAAGTAAGTGTTAAATTACTTGCAGCAGTTGCAGTGCCATCATCAAGCAACGTAATAACCAATACACCATCGTCATCATAAGCAGCTTCATAGTCGCTGCCGGCAATCAATGCAGAACCGGCCGTAGACGCTTTAATCTGCAAAGTGTCAAGCAGAACCGGAGCATCTACTTTTGCAACTTTGTTTGTCACTGTAACATTTTTGGAGCTAGTACTCTTCTTATGGGTTTTGGGATCCAATACGTTTACAAAAACCACCGGACCGCGATTATACAATGCGAATTGGCTATACATTACCTCGCAGAGAGTGTATTTAGCCCAATCTTTACTGTAGCCCAACTGTTGTACTGCCTCAGCGTAACTGTAGCACAAAATTGGTTTGTTGGTCTGAGCACGCTCACTCGCCAAATGTACCGGAGCGATACCGAATACAACCGGCAGACCGGCAGTAGTGTTTACAGCAGGCACAACGCTAGTCGGAACCTCACTGGTATACACACCATGTTTATATGCCATGTTTTACACCTCCATAGATTGTTTATAATACTTATTCAGCGGAGTACCTGTTTGTTGAACTTCCTCAAGCGCTCTGTTAAGCTGTTCTACTGAAACAAACAACTTCTCCAATTGAGGAAACTCATTGAATTCTGCAGCTAAATGCTCAGGCAGACCGCCAATGAATACCTGATACTGCAGTAATCTTCCGCGGCTCAGGTTGGGGCCGATATAAATCAGCTTATCTGTTTTCTTATTCTTCGCCATAATATATGTCCTCCTCATAAGGTTGACCGATAGTATAAGTTGCCGTAATTTTGCCTTGCCACTGCGGTGCAGGCTGTGCTTCTGGCACCTCCAGCTTCAGCGGCAGCTGCAGGCGGTGCCTGCTTGCTACCAGACGATGCTTCAAAAGATACTGACGCACATGCTCCATAAGATTATAGAGACTGCGCCAGTCGTCAGCATCGCTGTTGTCATAGATGCTGAAGCCAATTTCTACCGTCGCGGTGCTCATATCGCCGTCTGCAGTGTCCTGCGCCCCGGTGACAAGAGCATAGATAAACGATGCCTGCTCATCAGCATTCATGCGTGCCGGCGGAAAGCCTGCATACACTTTAATCTCACGCTGACCAGAAGGCTGCTGCGTGCTATAATCCGTAACTGCAGGGCGCAAAAACTCAGCCAGGTTATCCATTAATTCAACTGTAGTCATACAAGCTCCTTACTGCATTTTTGAAAAACGATATTCTACTTCATGTAAAAAACGCTCATTCAGCGTAGCTTCTGCCAATGGAGTAAGCTCGCCAATAACGTTTTCAGAGCCAAACATCTGCGGTACGCTAGGACCATAAGGAATACGCAAAGGATAGCGTGCTTTGCGTTGGGCGCGTTGCATTGCGCCTGTGTAACCTTTGCGTGATATGCCGAGGAATAAGCCTGGCACAGCCTTAGCGCCGCTTTGCTTTCGTACTTGTACCTTTACCGGTCCACGCTTGTTGGCCCGTACCCGAAACGCTGTCAAAAGCAAAGGGCTGCCTTGTGAAGCAAGAACGCCACGCAGTTTAGAGCGTGATGCACGCTTAATATTCAGTGTCCCTTTAATATTCTTAGCGCTTACCAGATAGTTTTTACGGATAGATTTGGAAGTCTGCGTTTTTATCTTTGTAATTGTACGATTGATAGCGTTTACGGCTGCAAGGCTAATCTCTTTAGGTGCTTTGCCCAACATTTGCTTTGCATACTCAATATTTTTAGCATCAATGCTAATCATCGGTCATTCGCCACCAGTTGGATTGTCAATATACCCATATCGTCGCCTACACTTTCAACCTCATACATTTTTTCATCCAGATAAAATCGCATGCCATAGACCGGCACTTCCGGCAAATCAGCTTTGAGACAATTGACCTGCAGCTGGCTGCCACAAAGACCGGGATAATAATCATCCTTGCCGGCTTGGATAGAAAGCGACTGCGCCACGGATATATCCTGTACAATCGCCTTGCATTCCGTGCCGTTCAAATCATGCAGCTCCGCAAACTCCATATCATTGAGAAAGACAGCCGCATTATCTGCGGCTATCTGCTCTTTAAAGCTCAGCGCTTTCATTGTACGGTAGCAGCTTCATCTACCGCCGGCAGCGCGTCTTCATCATCACACGCAGACTCTTTAGAAATAGATTTAGAAGCAGGCTGCTTTTTACTCTTTTTGCCAGAAGCAGGCTTTACAGCCTCAGTTTTGCTAATGATTTCAACCTCTTCCGGAACAGTAGCTTCCGCCTCAGGCTCACCAATGATTTCAAACTCTGCCGGAGCATCATCATACAGTTTTTTAGCAACGTTGTCTGGCAGCTCGACAACACTGCCCGCTGCATAAACTACGTTATTATGACGCAGAGAGAATTTCTTAACGAGGATATACATAAGCTGCCTCCTTATTTAACCTTGATAACATACCAGTCATCTACGGATTCAGGAACGACAAGGCAACGGCTCTGCATAGCAATGGAGCAGTAGTCATTCTCGATGTTCATAGTAACCTTAGGTACATAACGGCCTTCATAGGTGTGGAACTGCTTATCTTCCTCCATTTGGGTAACGGCGCCATACAAGCGCTTGCCACGACCAGCAACACCGATAATAACGTAATCATCAGGCAGGTACGGAGTAAATACGCCTTCGTTGTTGATGTAACCACCCTCATAGGTGTACATTTCCAAGCCTAAGGCACCCAGCAGGCCAAAGCGCATAACCTCAGGGCTTTGAATCTTAGGTGCGAAGGACATCAGCGCCGCATTGTCGCGGGACGGAATCAGCAGCTTGTCATAAATGCTCTTGTTGTTCAACAGCAGGTTGCTGGTAGCCTCGGAGCACATCATGATAGTCGGAGTCAGGCCAGCATTGCGGCGGATAGTTTTGGAAGCCTCCTGCAGGTTGCCGTAAGCATCAGAGGTATCCTTATCCCAGGTATCGGTACCGGACAAGGTTTGCTTTTGAGTAAAGTTAAAAGAGATGGTGTCAATCTTTTGGGTTTTGCCATCATCAGCATAACCGTTAATGGTGTAGCTGCCATCAATCAGCAGCTTTGCAGCCATATATTCCTCAGTGCGGGTGCACATATCAGTCAATTCCTTGATATCCTCAGCGCGATATTCTTCAGCTCGCTGTTGGGGAGTGCGACCGCTGTACACACTTTCACCTGCCAGGCGCTTTTGCAGCTGCTCAGCAGTCAATACGCGCTTAGGCTTCATCAGCGGAGCCTTGTAGGATTTGGTTTCAAAGCCATCACGCTGCATATTAACACCTTGAGAACCCGGAACAACAAAGGGTGCCATGGAGCGACCGCCTTTTTTGAAATCCACGTCCAGATATTCGGAGCTATAGGTAATTGCGTTCGGGAAAAAGGTGTTTACTAACAAAGGATTGGGCGGATATGCACGATTGATTACGCCCAGCAAAGAACGGGTAGAATTGATATCAAATGCCATAATTTATTCCTCCTTATTGCAGATGAGTCAGATAGATGCCAACAGCACGCAGCTCTTCCTCGTGTGCCTGCGCAGAATCAGATTCCGCGCCAACAGACATTTCCTCTGCATTGAAAATGCCGCTAATATAAACAGTAGCAACCACATCGCCGGTGCCAACAACAATATTTTCGGCCAGTACAGCGTTTGCTACCTTCAGCGCCGGAGTTGCGGATTCAGCATCAACAATCTGGTATTTGCCTTCACTGACAGCCAGCACAGCGCCTCGTTTAAGTTCCTTTTCAGCGCTCAGGCCTTTAAGGGTAATGTTTTTGGTAAGAGCAGCCACAGCGGTGCCGCCAATAAGCTGGTCCACATTGCTTTTTTCACTGGTTACATATGCCATTATTTATTACCTCCATACATATTCTGCAGAGTTTTAGCCATGTTTTCGGTGCGCAGGGCATCTTCCTCTGCCTCAGTCAGACCATTAGCAGGCTGACCGGTTACATTACCGGAGCCAGATTTCATCTGGTCGTCAATCAAATCATTCATAAAGCTTTGAGCTGCAGAAGTCTGAGCTGCAGGCTGAGCACCCTTAATAGCATCAATGGTTTCTTTGATTTCATCAGCAGTCTTGCCGTCTTTGATGGCCATATTGATTACAGCCTTCACGCCAGCACTGCCATCATCCAAAGCATTGAGAGCAGCCAGACGGCTTCTTTCCTCATTGCGGATTTGCTCCTCATTAGCCGGAGCGCTGGTTTGATTTGCAGGAGCAGCACTGTTGATCTGTTCCCCTGCTCTGATGCCGATAGCACTCAAAATAGTGTTTACGGCGTTCACAAGATTTTCATTCATCGTTTTGTCCTCCTTTTTGCGGATTTTGTTTTTAATTATGTCAGCATCTCCCTGGCTCAGCTGATGCCGTACATGGTTGACCACAAGCACATTGCCGTCAAGAACAGGTTCAACCTTACCTTGAATCTGGTCACAGAAGCCATTAGCAAGACATTCTTCAGCAGTAAGCCAGGTGCTGTTTTTCATCATGGTCTCCAATTCTTTTTCGCTGAGCTTGCAGCGCTCCTTATAAGCTGCCACAATACTAGCCTTGACAGGCTTAAGCATTTCAATAAGCTTACCCAGCTGTTCAGCGTTGGCAGGCTCTGCCAGGCAGACCATGGGGTCATGAATCATCATCATAGCGTTAACTGGCATGAGGATTTTTTTGCCGGCCATAGCAATGATTGTCGCAGCACTGGCCGCCAAACCGTCAATCATTACAGTGGTATCACCGGAGTAAGACTTTATCTGGCTGGCAATGGCGTGTGCAGCAAAAACATTGCCGCCGTTGCTGTTGATACGGATGCAGACCGGCTTGCCTTCCAGCTTAGCCAACGCATCAGCAAAGCCTATAGGGCAAACATCTCCACTGCTGTCATACCAAGGCTTTTCGCTGACGATATCGCCATAAATACAGATTTCAGCAGTATTTTCAGATGCTTTATTGATAATCTCCCAAAATGGTTTATTTTTCACCATCGTTTTCACCTCCTTCCTCAGTCTTTACATTCTGATGAAGCGGATAATTGAGGCCATTGCCTTGCCAATGCTTATGTTCAGCTTGCAGCTGTGCAATGTTTTCCTCGTATTCCGTGCCGGTGATTTCGGCAGATTCCTGTTCACCGGTACTGAAGCCGTAATCAACACGCAGCTTGGCGGCCTGAACCTCTTTCACCGGGTCAAGCATGCCCATAGTCGGACCATACCAGGACGCGCGGCTCCACGCCTTACGCAGCAGCGGATCACTAAAATAGCCAGGCGCTTGAATGCGCCCAATAGCCACCGCCTCAGCCAGCCAGCGTTCATATACCGGCTGACAAAAATCCCTTGCGAACCAAATGCGCCGCTTCTTGGCAACTGCCTGAAACTGCAGCAAGGCACCGCGTGCAGCACTGTACGAGCTTTGGAAGCGCGACAAAAGCACTTCTGAAGGAATTTCCAGCGCCGCGCCCACCTGAGCAATCAGCGCATTGACGAAGGCCTCAAAAGTGGACAAGCTGCGATTTGCATCGACAGTCTGTACTTCATAGCCAGGCGGCAGCTCGTTCATCGTGCCGGCACCCAGCTCAAAGGTATACTGGTCAAAAGCAACCTTTTCATTCTCGCCAAAGGCCTCCGGCAAAGCGTTTGGAAGGCCTTCACCTGCGTCCTTCGTTTTGAAGAACAGTGTAAAATAGCTTTTGATGATTGCAGCAGTAAGCTCCGCCGTGCTATAACGGTGCATCTGCTTCAATTCCTCAATAGCAGGCGCCAGAATTGGAACGCCGCGGTACTGCTCCGGTCTTTCCTCATGACTGATTTGCAGGATGTTAGGCGCACCTGTTTTGCGCCCGAAGGCTTCTACGCGCACCCATTTTATGCTCCTGCTTTCCGTTGGGTCATAAGGTACCCGGTCGGCAACCCAATAGGCTACAACAGCGCCATCCGTATTAATTTCAACGCCATTAATAATCCTGTTGCCATTCTTGGGATTACGAACCTCAACCTCATTCAGTGCACCAACAAGACTATAGGTATTAGGATTACAGACACGGCTCGCTTCAAAAAGCTGTATCTTGGTGGTATAAGGATTGTCACCCAAGGCCTTGCGGTATTTAATCGCCGCCCAGGCATCTCCGTCCACAATAGACGATATAAAAGCAATATCCTGCATATCGTAAAAGTTGTGCTTGCGATACAGGTCACACTCTACGCTCTGCGCCCACAGATTAAACTCTGCCTTAGTATGCCTGCGCCATTCAGCAGCTTCCTCCGGGCTCATGCCTAACAAACGATAATCCGGACAAGGTGAAGGCACAAGGCCAGCGCCAACAACATGCGTCCGGTAGCGATTGATGGCAGCAGCACCAACAGGGCTGTTAATGGCCATATCAGCACTGCGGTTGCGCAGGATGTTCAGATTTACGTCAACATCACTTTTAGGGCTGGACCTTATCGGCCAATAGCCACGCATAGCTTGTTTTTCGGCACTGGCACCACCGTTACTGTAGCCTGTGTTCAACACAGGTCTGATGATGATGCCAGTGGGACGCTCTTGTGTTAAAGTCTGGTCAGTAGGATGTCTGGCCTTACGATTGTAGGGTGTTCGTTTCTTACTCATTTCGTAGCCTCCTGTTTTATTTGAGCACTAATCACGGAAAAGCACTCTTTTTGCACGCCTATATCCCTCAGATGCAGGCGCATTATCGTCTTCAGTAGCACCCATGGCTCGCAGGCGATTTATTTCAGCCTGAATAGCGCTAAGGTCAGCGCGTGTCAGCAGCCTATTGCCAATGCGGTAGCTCTGGCCGGTTACCAAAATAGCCTGCTCCGCCTTCAGGTACTGGCGATAGCGTTCGTTCAATGCATTGCTCATTCTGTTCTCCTTCCTCGTTTTATGCAGCCATAGCGTTTCTGCGGCTTGGCAGCAGGTGCAGGAGCTGTCACCCCGCCTGCTTCAGCATTGTTGCCCTGCGCCAGCATAGCATCCAGCTTTTCAAAATTAGGTGCAATACTGCGCATGCAGGCAAGATTATACACAGCAAGGTCCAGCGGCTCATTGCGCTTATCCTTGGCTATGTTCGTCCACTGAAAAACAACTACGCCGTTTTTCTTACGCGGCACCAGCTCCTCGGAAATCAGACCGCGAAAATAAATGCGATCATAGCCACGATTGGCATAAGATTCTATGACAGCATCACTGCTCAGGCTCTTATCGTCAGTTTTCAGCAGACCTTGCAGCGCTTCAACGAATTTTTTCATCCGATGCTTATCGTCTAGAGGAAAATGCATGTATTTAGCTCCCTGGACCTCAATGCTAAGACGGTCCATAATTTGCTGCTTGCCCGTATCTGTGCCGATGAACACCAAAGGAATGGAGCTGTTGCGCATCTGCTTTTTGCCAATCTTGGCAACAAGGTCTTCGTTGGCCATGTTTGAGCCTTTGATAGCAAAGCGCTGACGAAAACGATTTTTAAAGCAGTAGGCGTATACGTAATCAGTATAGTGACCGCCGCAGTCTATAAAGGTTCGGGCAATTTTCAGTCCCCGCCCATTGGCAAATTTATAGGTTTTATCCAAAACGCGGTCTAACTGCTCCCATACCGCAGAAGTATCAGGAACGCCTAAGATAATGCCTTTACGTATTCCCCAGCGTTCTTCACCATGCCCCCAGCCGGCAACCTCATATTCCAAACGATTATCCTGCGTATCCACCGCCGCTGTCAGCAGCAGAACGCCTTGCGGCAGTTCAGCGCCATAATCCTCGCGCCGCTTAATGAAGATATCCTCACTTTCGAAATTGCCTTTACGCTCGTAAGATTCCCCGAAGCGGGTATTGTAAATTACCTTCTCACGCTCAGGGTCTCCTTCTGCCTCCAGCCATTCTTTCATGACATCGTTCCAGCTAATCCAGGGGCTTGTCCAGCAGTTCACAAAGAAGCTGCGCATGTCGGTGGCAAAAGCTGCAGGGTTTTGTGCTACATACTTCTGCGCGGCATTGCGCATATCGTTTTCGCTGAATTCAAAGCCGCAATCAGGGCAAATCCATTTCACTGACCTGACTACAACATGCTTTTTGTTATGCTCCTCGCTGCTGTCGAAGTCAGCAAGCATCTGCCTGTGTGTCAAAAGGTGGTATTCGCCGCAGTTAGGACACTGATGCTGCCATTCCTCCTGCGTACCGGTCATATACTCGTCATCAATACGGCTAGTGCCTTTAATCGTCGGAGTACTGAACAGACCGATTACCCTGTTGAAGTAGGTGGTGGTTCTCTTCGCCGCCAAATCAACCGGATCACCTTCTACGCCGGCACTATCCGGAAAGCGGTCCACTTCGTCGCAAAGCAGAATACGTATAGGCTTTGATGCAAGGCCGCTCGGAGCGTTCGCACCTGCTATAATCAGCCTGCCGCCAGTAAAATACTTGCTCATGATAGTATTGCTGGTATTACGGCTTTTGCTTTCGCGGAAAATGCTTTTCAGGCTTTTGGTGGCTTCAATCATGGGTGTGATACGGCTCTTGGAAAAATCCTCACCGTCGCTCAACGTAGGCTGAATCATCATCATGGTACAGGGGTCAAGCTGGGCAAAACGCCCAATGACATTGTTCATAATATCGGACTTTCCCACCTGCGAGCAGCTCTTGACAACAACACGATGCACGCCCTTATCCGTGAAGGCATCCATGATGCTACGCTGATAAGGTGCTCTGTCTGTACGCCATCTGCCCGGTTCTGCTGATTCCTGCGGCAGCATGCGGTAAGTATCCGCCCATTCGCTGACGGTAGTTTTGGGTGCCAGCTTAAGGCCATTGTTGAAAATACGGCGCAAAAGCAATACCGTTTTCTTAGCGCTCATGCTAATCGCCCTCCTTCTCATCAACAGCATCAAACATGGTCGGTGTGTAGTCCCTGATTTCTTCCAAACGTCCCTCAACCTCCATGCTCAGCAGCTCTTCAATCTCCGGCTTGCTCTTGCCAAAAAGCAGCGGCGCCATCTTCGACGGAATTCCGCGTATCTGATTGCGGAAGTTGACCAGTATTTCCGTCAGGACAGCCTCTACATCTGCAGCATCGTGCATCTCGCGGCGCTTTTGAGCCAATTGGATTTCCGCCAGCTCTCTTTTAGCCTTTTCATGCAAAGCTTTTTCCTTCATCAGGTCAACGGATTCATCAGTTTTGTATTTATAGGCATAGTATTCAGCGATAACCTCCGGCAGAAGGTAATCGCCTTCCGCCTCTCGGGTTAGTATTTCTTCGTCTGCCAGTTGGCGCACACGTCTGTCAGTGATGCCCAGCAGGCGTGCAAGCTCCGCGCCGGAGCCTCTTGGTACTATTTTTTTCGCCATGAACATCACCTCCTTCGCTGTTTGTCCACTGTAGGCAATACAAATCCGCTAATAAAATGCACCGCTTCGGTCTATTTTACAGCCTAGGCGGTGCGGAAATTGAGAATGGCAAAAGCGGAAATGCTGTCCAGGCTAAATTTCCGCTTTTTGCTTTCCTAACAGACTATGAAATTGTCGACGAAAAATTTTTGCGTATTAGTGGAAGTCAAGAAAAAATTTTGCGCTTTCAGAGCGTGTCTGAAAATCACCCTGCGGAAGGAAATGTGATTTTTTTATTTTGCAGCTAGACAATTTCCGGGAGTTCGCCGACCCGCAGGCTTTTTATTTTCCTGGAAGAACCTAGGGCATCTGTCCACAAAACGCGGACAATAGAAAAGCCGCTGACCAATGGTCAACGGCTTTCGCTATTCTTTTCTCTCACGCTTTCGCTATTATACATTATAGCACCGATTCACCCTCGCATTCTATCGCATCTTTCAAGAATACTGTTTAAACCTTTGGCATGAAGCTTATGTACATGTTGCCATGTATAGTTAAGCTCTGCTGCTATACGTTCCCACTTCTGATAGTTCAGGTAACGTCTTTGCATCACAAGGCGCATCGGTCCCATCGGCAGCAGTGCAATTAAAGCCCGGACTTCTGCCAGCTGGGCGCACAGCTCATTGCAGCACTCAGCAATAATCTTTTCCTGCTCAATTATTTTCGCTATGGAGTTTTCCAGCTTTTGGGCATTGCCACTACCACCGCCAGGCGATTGGCTATAAGCAGGCGTAACCTTCTGCGCAATGCTACGCAGCTCCTGCAGCTTATCCAATTCTCCCTCCAATGTGCGCTGAGCATACATGGCGCCTTTCAGCTTTTCTTTTAATTCTTCTTTAGTCATACGCTGCCCTCCTACCGGACTTAATAATCTACATGCAAACTTAAAATTTTATTATGACTATTTTCCCATGGTTTTATATTCTCATAGACTAAATTTGATGCTTTAATCATCTTTTACATACACACACACTTCAAGCCTCGGCCGCTTTTTGTCGATGGAAAAGTCCATATCACGGACGAGCACCATTTTATCGTCAAGATACACTGCTCCCTCTAAAGCATCGCAAAGCAGCTTATGCGTATTGTTCATATCGCGCCGCCTGCCGTCTGGCCAGAAGGCAACTACTTCCAGCACAATCTTTTCTTCCGGTTCAGGC
>ERZ791574.423-NODE-423-length-34010-cov-2.652363_pt1 | contig 34010 bp, 29 predicted proteins | sample MGYA00433098_ERZ791574 | MGnify/ENA primary metagenome ERZ791574 (study PRJEB30046, sample SAMN00791933) | human gut metagenome | study: EMG produced TPA metagenomics assembly of the A metagenome-wide association study of gut microbiota in type 2... | reverse complement strand
GAAACGGCACGTGAGAGGGCGCTGCTTTCCGTACCCGGACATGGGCTGTTCGGTGTCCGGATGGGATATTATTTTGCGCTGGGGAAATACCGCAATCGGAAAAGATATCTGCCGCTTGCCTTTTTCAGTCCTTATCTTGCCCATGCATTGTATAATTATTTTCTGCTGAAAAGGGAACCTGTCTTTTGGTTATTTTTTTCAGTTTTAGAGGTGCGGCTCTGGGGTTTCGGGTTAAAAAGAATCAAAGAGCTGCAAAACTGCTCGCCGTTTCGGGAAAAAGTATCAAAAGAGTCTTAGCGGAGGGAGAGAATCTTTTGGAAACACCTTGAAAAAGGATAAAAAACAGGATATACTATAACCAGTGCAAAAACTGAATAGGCGGGAGGAAAAACGATGATAGAAGCAGTCAGCTGCGGTGGCGTTGTGATATACAAGTGGAAGATCCTTCTGCTGTATAAAAATCAGAATGGCAGATATATGGGCTGGGTTCTTCCCAAGGGAACTGTGGAGGAAGGCGAAACCTATCGGCAGACGGCTTTGCGCGAGGTAAAGGAAGAAAGCGGGGCAAATGGCGAGATTATCAAATATGTCGGCAAGACCCAATATACCTTTAAGGGCAGTGAGGATACTGTAAATAAAACGGTACATTGGTATCTGATGAGTGCCAATTCCTTTTACTGCAAACCGCAGAGTGAGGAATATTTTGCCGATGCCGGTTTCTATAAATTCCATGAGGCTTATCATCTGCTGAAGTTTAACGATGAACGCCAGATCTTGAAAAAAGCGTACTATGAATATAGTGAAATGCGCAAAAACAAAGAGTTTCTGAGAAGAAAATTCGGTGAAAGCAAATCATAAAAGGCAAAAGGAGAGATGCGATTATGAAAAAATATTTTGAAGCTACACCCAACCTTGACGGTTTGAAGGAAAAAATTATCGTTCTGAAAGACGGAGAGGATAGAAAGACACTCATTGCTGTAATCGCACTGGTAGCAGCTGTGCTGATTGCGGTAACGGCAGGTGTGGTTTATCTTCTGAAAACAAGAATGGATGATGAATACGAAGAAGATTGGGATTATGACTGGGATGATCTGGATGATGAATTCTGTGAGGATGACGAATGTTGCTGCACAGATAAGGATGTAGATGATTCCGTAAAAGTAGAACAGGCGTAAGAAAATCAAGAGGGTATGGTAAAATTTTGCTGTCACCCTCTTTTTTTGAGGCAAATGGGACATAAAATGAACTTGTGGGATAAAAGATAGCCAAATAAGGTGTGTGAAGAAAAATGGAACATAAATTGCAACTGATTAAAAAAATCGCGCCGGATTTGACAGAGGAAATGATCAAGCGGTATCGTGTTCTGAAAACGGTCAGACTGCTGCAGCCCTGCGGCAGGCGGCTTGTGGTGCTTTCTCTTGGCATGACGGAGCGGACGGTGCGCAGCGAGATTGAACGGTTGAGTGCGCAGGCACTGGTTCATATTTCTAAAATCGGCATGAGCCTGACGGAAGAGGGCATGGAGGTTCTGGAGGGACTGGAGACAATTTTTTCTGCCTTGACGGGGCTTTCCATTCTGGAGGAACGGTTGACGGATGCCCTTGGGGCGCAGAAGGTCTTTATTGCGCAGGGGGACAGTGACAGCAGCGAGCGTGCCAAGAAGGAAATGGGACAGCTTGCGGCGCGCGTGCTTTCTGAAAATACAACAGAGGATTTGCGGATTGCCATTGCAGGCGGCTCTGCCATGGCGGAGCTGGTGCAGGCGGCACCGGAATCCGCTGTGCCGATGGCGAAGATGGTACTGCCGGCGCGTGGGAGCATCGGGCGCAGATTGGAGCTGCAGGCGGATACCCTTGCGGCAAGACTGGCGGAAAAGCTGCAGGCGGATTATCGTTTGCTGCACCTGCCGGATAATTTAAGCCCAAGAGTGCTGGAGGAAATGAAGAAGGACCCGGATATTTCTGAAACCATTGCGGAAATGGAGCAGGCGAATATCCTGCTTCTGGGCGTAGGGAATGCTTTGGAGCTTGCGGAAAAACGCCGTTTGGATGAAGCTGTTCGCAAACAGCTGGAAAAGGACAATGCCGTTGCCGAGGCGTGCGGCTATTATTTTGACGGCGCAGGCAAGGTGGTCTATGAAACCCGTTCTATTGGGATTGATTTTAATGATATTGATAAAATGGACTGCATTATCTTAGTGGCAGGCGGCAAAAAGAAGGCAGAAAGCCTGCTTGCAGTCAGCCATAGCATCCCCAACGGCATTTTTGTGACGGATGAAGGTGCAGCTTTGGAAATGTTAAGGCTTGCGGGAAAGTAAATCTTATCGTATAATAGCTTTTGAGGGACGTTTTTTGTCCCAATTAAAGAGCAATTACTTTCATAATAGAGGGAAGATTCGGGAAAACTGAATAAGCAGTTTTGTCGGCAGAAGCACCGACAGCCGTATCGGATAAAGAAAGGAGCAGGACAGATGCTGAATAAGAAAACAGTGGATGATCTTAAGGTAACAGGAAAACGCGTATTGGTAAGATGTGACTTTAACGTACCCCTTAAGGACGGCGTGATTACGGACGAAAACAGAATTACAGCGGCTTTGCCGACCATCAAAAAGCTGATTGACGAGGGCGCAAAGGTAATTCTCTGCTCACACATGGGCAAGCCCAAGGGCGAGGTAAAGCCTGAACTTTCTTTGGCTCCCGTAGCAAAAAGACTTTCCGAATTACTGGACAAGGAGGTTGTTTTTGCAAAGGATGACAATGTAGTCGGCGAAAATGCAAAGGCGGCGGTTGCGGCAATGCAGAACGGCGATGTTGTGCTTCTGGAAAACACCCGTTACAGAAAGGAAGAAACAAAGAACGAAGAAAATTTCAGCAAGGAGCTGGCTTCTCTGGCAGATGTTTTTGTAAACGATGCCTTTGGCACAAGCCACAGAGCGCACTGCTCCACAGTTGGCGTAACCAAATTCGTGCAGGAATCCGCAGTGGGCTATCTGATGGAAAAAGAAATCGCATTCCTCGGCAATGCCGTAAATAACCCCGAAAGACCCTTTGTGGCAATTCTGGGCGGCTCCAAGGTTTCCGATAAAATCAATGTCATCAATAACCTTCTGGAAAAGGTGGATACACTGATTATCGGCGGCGGCATGGCATATACCTTCGCGGCGGCAAAGGGCGGCAAGGTTGGTAATTCCCTGCTGGAGGAGGATAAGATTCCCTATGCACAGGAAATGATGAAAAAGGCAGAGGAAAAAGGCGTGAAATTCTTAACTCCCGTGGATACGGTGATTGCAAAGGAATTTAAGAATGACACAGAATATAAAACCGTACCGACAGGCGAAATTCCTGATGGATGGATGGGTCTGGATATCGGTGAGGAAACCAGAAAGCAGTTTGCGGATGCCATCAAGGGCGCAAAAACCGTTGTATGGAACGGACCTATGGGCGTATTTGAATTTGAAAATTTTGCAAAGGGCACAAAGGCAGTTGCAGAAGCAATGGCCTCTATCGATGCAACCACAATCATCGGCGGCGGTGATTCTGCGGCGGCAGTCAACCAGCTGGGCTATGGCGATAAAATGACACATATTTCCACAGGCGGCGGCGCATCGCTGGAATTTTTGGAGGGCAAGGAGCTGCCCGGCGTTGTTGCGGTGGATGATAAATAAGAATTTGTAATAGAACTTGTAAGAAGTAAGAAAGTGTAAGAAAAATGAAGAGAAGAAAAGCAATCGCGGCTGTGCTTGCGGCAGTGCTTTCGCTCGTTTCGGCTTCTGCGGCGTATGCAGAGGAGCTTTCGGAGCAGGAAATGACAAAGCAGGAAGCGGCGGAGGTTTTGGAGCAGGAACCAACAGAGCAGGAGACAGCAGAGCCTCCGCAGGAGGATGCAACAGAACAGCTATCTTATGGAAAGGTTGTTGATGCGGCGGAGGATGCAGAGTCGCTGGAGGGGGAATATATCCCCGTCCTGATGTACCACCATTTTGCAATTCGCAATATGGGAGTTGGCAACGGCGTTGTGACAACCACAAAGGAATTGGAGGATCATCTGCACTATTTCCAATCGCAGGGCTATAGAATCATTTCCTTAGAGGAACTGGACAGCCTGCTTACGGCGACGGAAAGGGATACCCATGCGGAAGGTCTTGGACTTGGTTTGGGAAAGAAATATCTCTGTATTACCATGGATGACGGCTATTTCAGCAATTATGATCTGGCATATCCGCTGTTCAAAAAATATCGTGTGCCTGCGTCTGTGTTTGCAGTGACGGATTATGTGACGAATCGGATTGGTATCCAGAAATTCACATGGAATCAGGCGGCAACGATGGAAAAATCGGGCTATATGAAGGTTTACAGCCATACGGCAGACCATCAGCCTGTTGTGGCAGGGGAGGAAGAGGCGTTCCTTGATTCCATGCGCAGAAGCGAGGAAACGCTGACCGAAAACCTCGGCACAAAGCATGTGAAGGCAATGGCTTACCCCAATGGGCGTTATACAGAGGCGGCACAGCAGCTTCTGGATGAGGATGGCTATGTGCTGCAGTTTACCGTGGAAAACAGCGTGATTACAAGAAAGACCAAAAGAGATGCAATTCCGCGTATCACGATTGAATCCGGCATGAGCGGTGAGGACGTGGTGCGGAAAATTGAATTAACTGCAGAAAATACATTTGCTGCGGAAGGAGAAGGAAACGAGACATGAGGAAAAAAATCGTTGCAGGCAACTGGAAAATGAATAAAACACCGAAGGAAGCGGCAGAGTTCTGTAAGCTGATGAAGGAAAAGGTCGTTTCCGATGCGGTTGAGGTTGTATTCTGTGTGCCTTTTGTGGATTTATATCCCGTTCTGGAGGAGCTGAAGGGCACAGGCATCGGCGTTGGTGCGGAAAATATGCACTTTGCGGAAAGCGGCGCATATACCGGCGAGGTTTCTGTGCAAATGCTGAAGGAAATGGGCGTTGGCTATGTCATTCTGGGACATTCCGAGCGCAGACAGTATTTCGGTGAAACAGATGAAATGGTCAATCAGAAGGTGAAAAAAGCCTTGGAAACAGGCATTGTGCCGATTCTTTGCTGTGGGGAAACCTTGGAGCAGAGAGAAGCAGGCATTACGATTGAATGGGTGCGTATCCAGATAAAGTGCGCTTTGGCAGGTGTTTCTGCCGAGGATGCAAAGAAGGTTGTTGTTGCCTATGAGCCTATCTGGGCAATCGGCACGGGCAAAACCGCAACCTCTGCACAGGCGCAGGAGGTCTGCCATGCAATTCGTACCGTTCTGGCAGAGCTGTACGGCAGGGAAACGGCAGAGGAAATCCGTATCCAGTACGGCGGCAGTGTCAACAGCAAAAATGCGGCAGAGCTGTTCGCAATGGAGGATATTGACGGCGGTCTGGTCGGCGGCGCAAGCCTGAAAGAGGAATTTGTTTCTATCGTACACTATTAAAGCATTTCCTGTGCAAGCAGGCTCACCATCATACCCCTTGGGGTTCGGGGAAAGGATTCCTCGAAGAATGGAGGAAAAAATGGAGAAAAAAACAACAGTTTTGATGATTTTGGATGGCTTCGGTCTGAATGATAAAGCAGAGGGCAATGCAGTGAAGCTGGCAAAGACCCCTGTTCTGGACGGACTGGTGCAGAAATATCCCTTCGTTGAGGGCTATGCCAGCGGCTTAGATGTTGGCTTGCCGGCAGGGCAGATGGGCAATTCTGAGGTCGGGCATCTGAATATGGGCGCGGGGCGTGTCGTTTATCAGGAGCTGACACGCATCACAAAGGCGATTGAGGACGGAGATTTCTTTGAAAACTCCACACTGCTGGAGGCAGTGGAGCATTGTAAGAAAAACAATTCCGCACTGCATCTGTATGGTTTGCTTTCCGACGGCGGCGTGCATAGCCACAATACCCACCTGTATGCTTTGCTGCAGCTGGCAAAAAGAAACGATCTGGAGAAGGTTTATGTGCATGTTTTTCTGGACGGCAGAGATATCCCTCCGACCTCCGGTGCGGAATATGCCGCACAGCTGGAGGAAAAAATGCGCGAAATCGGCGTAGGCAAAATTGCAACCGTAATGGGCAGATATTATGCCATGGACAGAGATAAGCGCTGGGAGCGTGTGCAGGAGGCATATAACGCCATGGTGCTTGGCAGAGGAACCACGGCAACCGATGCGGTGCAGGCAATCAGGGATTCCTATGAAGCAGGCAAGACGGATGAATTTGTTCTGCCTACGGTAATTGTAAAAGAGGACGGCATGGCAACAGCGAAAATCAGTGACCATGATGCGGTGATTTTCTATAACTTCCGTCCGGACAGGGCAAGAGAAATCACACGCTCTCTCTGTGATCCCGATTTTGACGGATTCCAAAGAGAAAGTGTGCCGCAGGATTTGAAATATATCTGCTTTACGGAATATGATGTGACGATTCCAAATAAGGAGGTTGCATTCAAGCCGCAGAAGCTGAAAAATACATTAGGGGAATATATTTCCTCTCTGGGGCTGAAGCAGCTCAGAACGGCGGAAACAGAAAAATATGCACACGTTACGTTTTTCTTCAACGGCGGTGTGGAGGAACCCAATCCCAATGAGGATCGTTGGCTGGTGCCCTCTCCCAAGGTTGCAACCTATGATTTGCAGCCGGAAATGAGCGCAGTTGCCGTAACCGATGGTCTGGTAAAGGCAATTCGCTCCGGAGAATATGATTTGATTATTGTAAACTACGCAAACTCTGATATGGTAGGGCATACAGGCGTGCTTTCTGCCGCAATTAAGGCGGTGGAAACGGTGGATACCTGTGTAGGCAGAGTGGTGGATGCACTGCTTGCGGTGAATGGGCAGATGTTTATCTGCGCCGACCATGGCAACAGTGACCAGATGATTGATTATGAAACCGGACAGCCCTTTACAGCACATACCACAAACCCCGTTCCCTTCATTCTGGTGAATTATACCGACGGCGTGGGATTGCGCGAGGGCGGCAAGCTGGCTGATATTGCGCCGACCTTATTGGAAATGATGGGATTGCCCAAGCCTGCGGAAATGACAGGCACAAGCTTATTGATTGGTAAATAAAATTTGGGGGACAGCGTCCACCGAAAAATAAGGAGGATAAACGAAATGAAAGGTTATTACGAAATTACAGATGTATACGCAAGAGAAATTCTGGACTCCAGAGGCAACCCTACGGTTGAGGTAGAGGTTATTCTGGATGACTGCATTCTGGGCCGTGCGGCTGTTCCCAGCGGCGCATCCACAGGTGCATTTGAAGCAGTGGAGCTGCGTGACGGCGGCGACAGATACAACGGCGTTGGCGTGCAGGATGCAGTGGATAATGTAAACGATATCATTGCAGATGCTATCATTGGTATGAATGCACTGGATCAGGTTGCAATCGATAAGGCGATGATTGCACTGGACGGCACACCCAATAAGGGCAAGCTGGGCGCAAACGCAATCTTGGGTGTTTCCATGGCAGTTGCAAAGGCAGCGGCAGAAGCACTGGATTTGCCTTTGTATCAGTATCTGGGCGGCTTTAACGCAAAAACAATGCCCGTTCCCATGATGAACATTATGAACGGCGGTAAGCACGCAGATAATACCGTAGACGTACAGGAATTTATGATTATGCCTGTTGGTGCAGACTCCTTCAAGGAAGCACTGAGAATGTGCGCAGAAATTTATCATAAGCTGAAAAAGGTGCTGAAGGATAAGGGCCTTTCTACAGCAGTTGGTGACGAAGGCGGCTTCGCACCCGACCTGCCGACAGCAGACGCTGTTATTGACCTGATTCAGGAAGCAGTTGTAGCCGCAGGCTATAAATGGGGCGAGGACATCAAGATTGCTCTGGATGCGGCTGCAACAGAGCTGTATGATGAAAAGGACGGCAAGTATCACTTCCCCGGCGAAAGCAAGATGCTTGGCAAGGAAATCGTAAGAACCTCTGAAGAAATGGTTGATTTCTGGAAGGCTTTGGTTGCAAAATATCCTCTGGTTTCCTTGGAGGATGGTCTGGCTGAGGAGGACTGGGCAGGCTGGCAGCTTCTGACAAAGGAACTGGGCGATCAGATTCAGCTGGTTGGCGATGACCTGTTCGTTACAAATACAGAAAGATTGCAGAAGGGCATTGACCTGAAGGCAGGCAACTCCATTCTGATTAAGGTGAACCAGATTGGTACATTGACAGAAACCTTCAATGCAATCCAGCTGGCAAACAGAAACAAGATGACAGCAGTTGTTTCTCACAGAAGTGGCGAAACAGAGGATGCAACGATTGCGGATATCGTGGTTGCTGTGAATGCAGGGCAGATTAAAACCGGCGCACCTGCAAGAACAGACCGTGTGGCAAAATATAACCAGCTGCTGAGAATCGAAGAGGAACTGGACGATGCGGCAGAATATCTGGGCGTTGATGCGTTCTTCAACTTGAAGTAATAAAAAAACGGCATAAAGAAAACCGCCGCCTATTTTCCGAGGAAAGTAGGCGGCGGTTTTTGTTATCATTCGTAGGTTTCCTCTGCGGGGGCACCCTTTCTGCCTGTTGGGGTGGTGCCGAAGCGTTTGGCGTATGCACGTGTGAAGGAGGAATAGCTGCCAAAGCCGGAACGAAAACAGCTTTCCGTAGCGGAAATGCCCTGCCGAATCAGCTCTCTGGCGTGAAGCAGACGGCGTTCCTGTAAATAGCCATGGATAGAATAGCCTGTTTCCTGCCGAAAAAGGCGCATCATGTGATACTTGCTGATGAAAAATTCCTCTGCCAGACGTTCAATCGGAATGTCCTCGGTCAGGTGTGCATCTATATAGTGCAGGATATCCAGAATACGGCTGTTGGTCGGTACGATGGGCTTTGCAAAGGCGGCATCGGGGTTCTGCATTCGGCGTGCAAGTGCAATCAGAAGGCGCAGAAGAAGACCGTTGCTTAAAATGACTCTGCCGTAGGCGTTGCCCTCCAACTCTTGCTCTAAGCCATCCGCCAATGTCCAGATGGCTTCGGGATTTTCCAAATGCAGAACTGCGCCTTTTTTGCCGTTGAAGATTTCCTCCAGCTGACAATCGGGCGTAGATTGCTGCTGCAAGAACTGCGGCGATATATAGATAATGATACGCTCATACAGCACTCCCGGCTCAAATTCCGGACGATGGACACATTGACTGCCGATTAAAACCGCATCACCGGTTTTTAAATCATACCGCTGTCCGTCTACGGTATAGCCGCCATAGCCGCTGCGCAGGAGCAGCAGCTTGCAAAATTCGTGATAATGATAGTCGATATTTGTTCCGTTTTTATCCTTCAAATGAAATAAACGGAAATCATCCAAAAGATAGCCCCGTTTTTCATAATTCGTTTCCATATGATTTCTCCTCTGGTCGCACTTTTTGCAATAATCATAGCATAAAATGTATTTTATTTGCAAGTTGTGCTTCGTAAAATAATAGTAAAGAAACAGAGGTTGATAGAAAGGGGAATCGGCTATGTTAATCGTAAAAAAATTCGGCGGCACCTCCGTAGCAAACAGAGAGCGTATTTTGCATGTGGCAAAAAGATGCAAAAAGGAATATGAAAAGGGCAACGATGTGGTTGTTGTGCTTTCTGCTATGGGCGATGTGACAGACCAGCTGATTGACAAGGCAAAGGAAATCAACGAAACCCCCTCTGAGAGAGAAATGGATATGCTCTTTACGATTGGTGAGCAGATGTCCGTTGCATTGATGGCGATGGCATTGGAAGGCCTTGGTGTGCCTGCGGTTTCTCTCAATGCGTTTCAGGCGAAAATCCACACCACTTCTGTGCATGGGGATGCAAAAATTACCCATATCGAAACAGAACGAATTCGGGAGGAGCTGGCGCAGAAAAAAATTGTTATCGTGACAGGCTTCCAGGGCATCGATGAAAATGATGATTATACCACACTTGGCAGAGGCGGTTCTGATACAACGGCAGTTGCTTTGGCGGCGGCATTGCAGGCAGATGCCTGTGAAATTTATACAGATGTCGATGGTGTGTATACCGCTGACCCCAGAAAGGTACCGACGGCAAGAAAGCTGGACGAAATCTCTTATGATGATATGTTGCACATGGCGTTAAATGGCGCGCAGGTGCTGCACAGCCGTTGCGTAGAACTGGCAAAAAAATTTGAAATCCCCTTGGTGGTGCGCTCCAGCATGAATGAGAGAGAAGGAACAGTGGTCAGAGAGAAAACAGTTTGCCCTTGCAGATAAAAAGCCGATAGAATTTTATGTATGAAAAAAAGCCCTTTTGCAGAGAATATCCGCAAAGGGGCTTTTTGTGTCAGGCTTTCAAAATCAAGTCATTTCAGAAGAAATCAGCCCTGATTTTTTTCAGCCATCATCTGTTCCTGCTTTTCAATCATCTTTTTTACCATATAGCCGCCTACATAACCATTCTGTGCAGATGTCAGGTCGCCGTTGTAGCCCTTTTTCAGGGGTACGCCGATTTCGTTTGCCACCTCAAATTTGAACTGCTCCATTGCCGCCCTTGCTTCGGGCACGTTGATTTTGTTGCTGTTTGTATTGTTGTTGCTCATGTTTATAACCTCCTTGTTGTTTGCTGATTTTTGTGTTTTGTATAGCTTGGTGTTGCAAGGTTAGTATGTGCGGCAGGCGGCGGTTTATGTTAGGAACATCCTGCCATGAAAATTGGCGAAAATCAGGAAGAAGCCGCAGAAAAAAGAAAATCCGTTTTTATGGATATTTTTTGTCGAAAACGTGATTGACAGAAGGATTTTTGAGGCATATCATAGATAGGAATGACAATTTTAGGAGGAAAAGAAAAATGAATGTTTTAAGCCATCTGGGTTGCGATAAAGTTTTTGATTATTTTGAAAAAATCTGCGATATCCCCCATGGAAGCTTTCACGAAAAAGCTCTGAGTGATTATATTGTTTCTTTTGCAAAGGAAAGAGGGCTTTACTGCCGTCAGGATAATAAAATGAATGTTCTGATTAAAAAGGGCGGCACAGCAGGCTATGAAAGCTCTCCTGTATTGATTATGCAGGGGCATATTGATATGGTCTGTGATAAAAACGAGGATACAGAGCATGATTTTCTGACAGAGCCCCTCGAAATTTATATTGACGGGGACGATATCAAGGCGAGAGGGACAACCCTTGGTGCGGATAATGGCATTGCGGCGGCGTATATGCTGGCACTTCTGGATGCGGAGGATATCGCACATCCGCCACTGGAATGTATCTTTACCGTCGAGGAAGAAATCGGTATGGGCGGTGCAACAGATTTTGATGCCTTTGATTTGGAAGGCAAACGCTTTTTAAATATGGATACCGAGGAGGAAGGGCATCTGATGGTAAGCTGCTGCGGCGGCAGACGGATGCGTGTGTATCTGCCGATTGAAAAAGAGAAAAAGCAGGCAGGCACAACCCTTTCCGTTCATATTCGCGGCTTGAAGGGCGGTCATTCCGGTTCGGATATTCATTTGCAGCGGGCAAGTGCGAATGTGCTTCTGGGCAGATTTCTTTTTGAGCTGCGTGAAAGAGTAGATTTTGCACTGGTAAGCGCAAATGGCGGCAATATGGATAATGCCATCTGTCGGGAAGCAGAGGCGGTTGTTGTAGTTGCGCCGGAACAGGTGCAGACCGTAGCGGCTGTGATTGAGGAAGCAGAAGCTATGTTCCGAGAGGAATATAAAGACCGCGAAAGCGATATACTGATGACAGCGGAGCAGATGCCGGAAGCAGCCGAGGTGCTGACGACAGAAACGAGAGATTATGTAATTGCATTGCTGCGGCTTCTGCCCTATGGTGTACAGACAATGGATACCAATATGGATGGATTGGTGGAAACCTCCAGTAATATCGGGATTCTGAAAACAAATGAGGATCATATTTTCATTGATAATGCAGTGCGCGGCTCTATGGAAAGCAGAAAGGATGCTATCTGCAAAAAGATTGAGGTTCTGGGCAGTCTTTGCGGTGCAAAGGTGGTCGGCGTGCATGATTACCCCGGCTGGCAGTATAACCCCAATTCTGAGATGCTGCGCATCTTCAAGGAGGTCTGGGTGGAAAAATTCGGCGAGGAACCCAAGGTGGTTGCCATCCATGCAGGTCTGGAATGTGGGCTGTTTGCGAAAAAAATCCCTGGTCTGGATCTGATTTCTCTGGGACCTAATATGTACGATGTGCATACACCCGATGAAAGACTCAGTATTTCCTCTACCATCCGTATCTGGGAATATCTGAAGCTGGTTCTGGCAAGGCTGAAATAAGAAAATCAAAAAAATTCGTGCGAAAGAGGGCGGCGTATGCGGCTTCCGTGGAATAGAAAATACATGGAAATCGGTTTTCACGTCATTCTTACCGTTTTGCTTCTGGTGGGGATGATTGCACTGCTGCTGCGGCTCTCTGTGGCGAAAAATGTCATATTACAGACGGCGGGGACATTCCTCGCCGTTTTTGCGCCCGTTTTCTGGGCGTTTTTCTTTACACTGCTACTTGAACCGCTGACTGCATTCTGGCAGAGGTTTTATGAAAAGCGGTGTACATTATATCACCGCAGCCGCATCCGCAACCGCAAGGCAGGCGCAACGCTGACATATCTTTCCATCGGGCTGATTCTCTTTCTGATAGGCGGTTTTCTGGCAAGAAAAATCGGACAAACGAATCTGTCTGCCCTGACGGAGCAGATTGGTGACTATATTCGGCAGGCAGGGGATATGCTTGTGCTTCTGAATTTGAAGCTGGCGGAAATGGGAATTCTCCGGAATGCGGAGTGGATTTTTTCTCGGTGGATAGAGCAGGCGACGCATTGGATGCAGGAGAGGATGCTATGGCTGGCGGATGTGATTCCGAATATCGGCGGCAGTCTGCTGGACGTTCTGCTTGGGGCAGTGGTAGCGTTTTATCTCCTGATGGAGAAGGAAAAAATTCGTGGGATTGCGGGCGAATTGAGCAGGGTTCTTCTGGGAGAAAAAATCACGAAACACGCAAAAAATCTTTTTCATGAGGTGTATACGGTTTTTGCGGGCTACCTCAGTGGGCAGCTTTTGGATGCGTCTGTTATGGCGGTGTTGTTTTCGGCGGCGTTTACGATTGTCGGTCTGCCGCATGGAATTCTGATTGGTCTGGTTTCCGGCTTTTCTAATCTGATTCCGTATTTTGGGGCGGTGATGGCGTTTTTCCTGGCGGTGCTTGCAGGACTTTTCAGCGGCGCGCCCATGAAGGCGGTCTATGCGTCTGTGCTGATTCTTCTCTTACAGCAGGTGGACAGCATTTTCATTGTGCCGAAGGCGGTCGGGCAGAAATTGGAGTTGCATCCCGTTCTGGTTCTGCTTTCTCTGGCGGCTTTTGGGCGGATGTTCGGCTTCTGGGGGCTGCTGTTTGCGGTTCCCTTGGGTGCGCTTTGCAAAAATTTTGTGCTTTGGTGCTATCGCAGAAAAAAATCTGACATTTGTCAATAATTCCACGGAAAACTACTTTTTTTTATGACGATTTTGTTGTATAATGCGATAAGGTTAGAAAAGTAATAAAATGAGTTTTGAGCATATACTGTGCCCTGCCTTCAGCAAAAGCGGGATGCAGGGAAAGAGATAGAAAGGTGGTTACGCGTATGAGAGGTATCGTACATGAAGTAAAAGGCGATCTGGCAATGGTAAAAATTCAGAGAAAAGAAGCCTGCGGGGAATGCAGAGCTTGCTTTTCCGGCATGATGAAAACGGAAATGGATATCGAAGCAAAAAATCTCTGCGATGCAGAGGAAGGCGATTGGGTGGAGCTGGAGCTGCAGGAAAACGCATTTTTTAATGCAGTAATCGTGATGTATGGACTGCCCTTTATCGGCTTTATCGTAGGCATTGTGCTGGGGTATTTTGGTGTGCCGAAGCTGATTCCGAATATTTCTCCTGTTTTGCCTTCTCTGGTTCTGGGCGTGCTGGGTATTGTTCTTGCAATGCTTTGGATTCACAGCCAGAATCACCGTTGGGAAAGCGGCAAATATCGCCCTCTGGCAACAAAGATTGTGGAGGAAGATGAGCCAGAAATGTGCGGCGCATAAACACGAGAAAAAGAGATGCTCTATTCAGGGCATCTTTTTTTATGTCTTGTGGCTTTACAGTCACACTTTGTCCCGTTTTTCATAATATATAGAAAAAAGGGGGCGAGGGGAATGCTGAAGGAACGCATCCGCACAGATTGCGGCAACGGGGATAACTGCTCACAGGTGATTCTGCGCGCAGTGGCAGAGGAATATGGCATTTCCCTGTCGGAGGAGCTGTTCTGCGCCTGCCGCGGCATCCATGGCGGCTTTGGCATCAATGGGATGTGCAGTGGGATTGTTGCAGGGGTGATGGCGCTTGGGCTTTTGTGCGAGGAGGAGGAGTTGAAGCTGAAACGGATTCTGTTTCTTCTTCGGGTACAGAATCGATTCGGCAGTCTGGATTGCTGCACGCTTTCGGCTCTGGGCGCGGATTGCAGCGGCGTTTTGGAGGAAATCGGGGGAATTTTACAGGAGGTGATAGAAGAATAAAGGGCAGAAAGCAAAGTCAGCTTCTTCCTGGTTTCTTATTGGAACACATGCAAGGATAGTATTGCTTTTTATTCTTTACACAGAGGCGAAAGCCTATATTTTTTTGCAGATGCAATCGTATTTTTGAAGCTTCTGTGTTACAATGATTCTCACGGAGGGATTACCATGAAACTGATTGCACCTGAGTATTATACAAAATTTCACTGTATTGCCGATAAATGCAGGCACAGCTGCTGTGTTGGCTGGGAGATTGCGATAGATCCCGACAAGCTTGTGTATTATCGCAGTATTGAGGGAGAGTTTGGCGCTCGCCTGCAAAAGGGCATTGCGGAAGCGGACGATGCGGCGCAGTTTATCTTAGATGAGGAGGAGCGCTGTCCCTTTCTGAACCGAACAGGTCTATGCGATATGATTATGGCTTTGGGGGAGGATGCGCTTTGCCAGATTTGCCGTGACCATCCCCGTTTTCGTAATTTTTACGCCGACCGAACGGAAATCGGCTTGGGGCTTTGCTGTGAAGCGGCAGGAGAACTGATTTTGTCGCAGCAGGAGAAGCTGACGCTTATTACACTTGAGGATGACGGCGCGGCAGATTTGCCGGATATTGCAGACGAATCCCTGCTTGCGTGGCGAGAGGAGCTCTTTGCTCTTGCACAGGACAGAGACAAGCCAATCGAACTGCGTGCCGCGGAAATTTTGCAGACGGCGGGGCGGACGCTTTCCCAGCATTCGTGGGCAGAATGGGCGGAGATTTATCTGGAGCTGGAGCGTCTGGAGCCAAGCTGGGCAGACCGCCTTCTGGAGCTAAAGGAAACCGATTTGACGGGGATTTCCCTGCCGGATGCGATGGCGTGGGAGCCTGCGTTGGAGCAGCTTCTGGTGTATTTTCTCTATCGGCAGACCCCCCTTGCGCTGGATGATGGGGAATATGAGGGCAGAGCCGCCTTTGCTGTGCTGAGCTTTGCTATGATTCGCAGGCTTTTATTGGTGCATTTTGCATTGCACGGCAGCGTCGTTTTGGCGGATTTGATTGAAATTGCAAGGCAATATTCCGCAGAAATTGAATATTCGGATGAAAATGTTGAAATTTTGTTATACAGAATACAGGAAGCATTGTAAAGAAAGTCGCCTTTTGGCGGCTTTTTTGCGTTTTCGATATACAGATGTAGAGAATTGTCTGGTTTTGTTTGCAGGGCGAGGACTTTTCATGCTATAATATTACCTATTATACTTTATTAAAGATGCGCTTTATTTTGTGATTTTACAAAGCGATTTTCGAAACGGAAAAAGAGGAGGAAAGGAAAGAAAAATGAGTTCCAAAGACTGTAGCGTAAACAACATTTATCAATTAGAGGGCAGGGTACCTTTGCTGAAAGCCATTCCCTTTGGCTTACAGCATATTCTGGCAATGTTCGTTGCCAATCTGACCCCGATTACTATTATTGCGGCGGCAGGGGGGCTTTCTCAGGCGGAGATTGCGGTGCTTCTGCAAAATGCAATGTTTATTGCCGGGATTGCAACGCTGATTCAGCTGTATCCTGTCTGGAAGGTCGGATCGGGTCTGCCAATCGTTATGGGGGTCAGCTTCACCTTTGTAACGGTTTTATGTACGGTTGCGTCTAATTATGGGTATCCCTCGGTTGTCGGGGCGGTGCTTGTCGGCGGTCTTTTTGAAGGCACACTGGGGCTTCTGGCAAAATATTGGCGAAAGCTGATTGCACCTGTGGTTGCGGCATCTGTTGTTATCGCAATTGGGATGTCCCTGTTTTCTGTTGGCGCAAGATCCTTTGGCGGCGGCTATGCAGAGGATTTCGGCTCTGCGCAGAATCTTCTGTTGGGGACGATTACGCTTGTGGTCTGTCTTGGCTGGAACTGCTTTGCAAGGGGCTATCTGAAGCAGCTTTCCGTTCTGGTGGGGCTGCTTGTGGGCTATGTGGTGGCAATCCTTATGGGCAAGGTGGATTTGTCCGTTATTTTTGCAGGCGGCTTTGTCTCCCTGCCAAAGCTGATGCCCTATAAGCCGGAATTCCATGCGGGTGCGATTCTTTCCGTCTGTATTATTTTTCTGGTTTCCGCAGCGGAAACGATTGGGGATACCACAGCCATGGTTGCGACGGGGCTGAACAGAGAAATCGAGAGCAAGGAGATTTCCGGCTCTCTGGCGTGTGATGGCTATGCGTCCTCGTTGTCCTCTTTGGTAGGCTGTCCTCCTGTGACATCCTTTTCCCAGAACGTCGGGCTGCTGGCAATGACGAAGGTAGTCAATAAATTTACGATTATGACAGGTGCAGGCTGCATGATTCTGGCAGGGCTTCTGCCTCCTGTCGGGAACTTTTTTGCATCCCTGCCCGAATCTGTTCTGGGTGGCTGCACCATCATGATGTTTGGTACGATTATGACAAGTGGGATGCAGATGCTTGCAAAGGCAGGCTTTAATCAGAGAAACGTGACCATTGCCGCATTGTCTCTGGCAGTCGGCGTTGGCTTTACGGCTGCAAGCGAAATTGATTTGTGGCATATTTTCCCTGAAATTGTGCAGTCTGTATTTTCCGCAAACGTGGTAGCGGTGGCATTTGTAGTGTCTATCATTCTGAATCTGGTTTTGCCGAAAAATATGGATGTGGATAAAATTTCGGAATAAGCAATCAAACAAACAACAACAGCATCGATGGAGGATGGAGCATCGGTGATAAAAAAGAGAAGGAATTTAGAGAACAAGAGGGAGAAGAAAAAAGGAGGAAGCTTATGAGTCGTTTATCTATTGAAACGCCGGGGCGCGCCCAAAATGTCTTGGATGGTCTGCATCGGGATATGGAGCGCCGCATTGGTGCCAGTGCCTACGGACTGTGTCCGGTGGATATGTCTTTGAATTACCTGCGGCTGTGCCATGCGCAGACCTGTGGAAAATGTGTGCCCTGCCGCATCGGTCTTGGACAGTTGGAGGTGCTGATTGAGCAGGTGCTTGACCGTACCGCAACCATGGAAACCATTAACATAATTGAGCGTACCGCAAAGGTGATTGCCGATTCCGCAGGCTGTGCGATTGGCTATGAAGCGGCATACATGGTTTTGAAGGGAATTCGCGGCTTCCGCGAGGATTATGAGGAGCATGTGCAGCATGGACGCTGTATCTCTGCGCTGAGCTATCCTGTTCCCTGCGTTTCCGCCTGTCCTGCGCATGTGGATGTACCCGGCTATGTGGCGCTGGTGAATGAGGGAAAATATGAAGAAGCAGTAAGGCTGATTCGGAAGGACAACCCCTTCCCGTCCGCCTGTGCGTATGTCTGCGTGCATTCCTGTGAAGCACACTGTCGCCGCGCGATGGTGGATGATGCCATCAATATCTGCGGTCTGAAACGCTTTGCGGTGGATAACGCAAAGGCAGAGCCTGCGAAAATCCTGTATGAGAAAACAGGCAAAACCGTCGGCATTATCGGCGGTGGTCCCGGCGGGCTGACGGCGGCGTATTATCTGGCGCAGATGGGGCATAAGGTTACGGTTTATGAGCAGCGTCCCAAGCTGGGTGGCATGCTTCGCTATGGTATCCCTGATTATCGTCTGCCGCAGGAGGTTCTGGAGCGCGATATCGAACATATTCTGACAACAGGCATTAACGTGATTACGGATGTTTCCATCGGCAGAGATGTGACAATGGAGGATATCCAGAAAAGCTATGATGCAGTTTATATTTCCATTGGCGCGCATAATGATAAAAAGATTGGCATTGAAGGCGAGGACGCAGAAAATGTTGTCAGTGCGGTCAGCCTGCTGCGCCGCATTGATGAAGGCAATGCGCCCGATTTCACGGGTAAGAGAATCTGCGTTATCGGCGGCGGCAATGTTTCTATGGATGCCACCAGAACGGCAAAACGTCTGGGAGCGGAAAGCGTCACCTGTGTATACCGTCGCCGTGTGGATGATATGACCGCGCTGGCGGAGGAAATCGAAGAAGCAATGGCAGAGGGCTGTCAGATTTTGCCCTTGCAGGCACCTGCGCGCATTGAAAAGGATGCAGAGGGCAAGGTTGCGGCACTGTGGACAGTTCCGCAGATTATCGGGCCTTACGGCAAGGATGGCAGACCCAAGCCCATTCCTGCGGATGTCCCCGAATTCCGTATCGCATGTGATTATGTAATTGTTGCCATCGGGCAGGCGATAGACGCGCGTCCCTTTGAAGCCATTGGCATTAAGACCTTTAAGGGCATGATTCAGGCAGAGGATACCAGCTCCGTTGCGGATGTGGATAACGTATTCGCCGGCGGTGACGCGGTTTCCGGCCCTGCTACGGTCATTCGTGCCGTTGCGGCAGGGAAGGTTGCGGCAGCGAATATTGATGCCTACCTTGGCTTTGAGCATAAGATTAAGACGGACGTTGTGGTTCCTCCGGCACATCTGACAAATGCACCTCCCTGTGGGCGTGTAAACTTGAAAAGCCACTGCACACCGGACTGCAAGGGCAACTTTGATCTGGTTGTGGAAGGCATGAGCAGAAAAGAGGCGGATCAGGAATCCGAACGCTGCCTGCGTTGTGATTACTTCGGCTTTGGCAGCTTCAGAGGAGGGAGGACAGGAGAATGGTAAGAATAACGATTGATGGACAGCTTGCGCAGGTGCCGGCAGGAACGACGATTATGGAGGCGGCGAAGGCGGTCAATGTAAAAATCCCTCATCTTTGCTACCTGAAGGGAATCAATGAAATTTCCGCCTGCCGTATCTGCTGTGTGGAAATTGAGGGCGAGCGCGCGATGGTTGCAGCCTGCAGCAACCCTGTAAAGGATGGCATGGTGGTGTATACGAATTCCCCTCGTGCCAGAATGACACGCCGCACAAATGTAGAACTGATTTTGTCTCAGCATGACTGCAAATGTGCGACCTGTGTACGCAGCGGCAACTGTCAGCTGCAGGAGGTTGCGAATGATCTGGGTATCCTTGAGCTTCCCTTTGAAACACAGCTGCAGAAGGGGCTGCGCAGTGCGTGGACAAAAACATTTCCGCTCTATCGGGATGTGAATAAATGTATCAAATGTATGCGCTGCATCCAGATTTGCGATAAGGTGCAGACGCTGAATATCTGGGATTTGGCAGGGACAGGCAGCCGCACAACGGTGGATGTTTCGGGCAACCGTGTTATCAAGGATTCCGATTGTGCGCTTTGCGGTCAGTGCATCACGCATTGCCCGACAGGCGGCTTAAGAGAAAGAGATGACACCGCAAAGGCAAGAGCGGCTCTGGCAGATAAAGAAAAAATTACGGTCGTACAGGTTGCGCCTGCGGTGCGTACCGCTTGGGGCGAGTATTTCGGGCTGAAACGGGAAGAAGCGACCATGGAGCGCATGGCAGGCGCACTGCACCGCCTTGGATTCGATTATGTATATGATACAAACTTTGCGGCAGACCTGACGATTATGGAGGAAGGCAATGAATTTCTGCATCGGCTGAAAAGCGGCGCATTGGTACGTTGGCCCATGTTCACAAGCTGCTGTCCCGGTTGGGTGCGTTTCCTGAAAGGGCAGTATCCTGAATTGACAAATCAGCTTTCTACGGCAAAATCTCCCCAGCAGATGTTCGGCGCGGTTGCGAAAACATGGCTGGCGAAGAAGCTGGATGTGGCACCCGAAAAAATCTGCTGTGTTTCCATCATGCCCTGCGTAGCGAAGAAGGCGGAAGCAGATTTGCCGACCATGCGTGGTGAAAGCGGTGCGGATGTGGATATCGTGCTGACAACAAGGGAGCTGGTGCGTATGATGCGTGCAGACCATCTGGACCCGCATTTCATCGAGGAGGAAGCACTGAATTCCCCTATGGGAACACATACCGGTGCAGGCGTGATCTTCGGTGCAACCGGCGGCGTTATGGAAGCGGCTCTGCGTACTGCGGCGTATGTGCTGACGGGCGAAAATCCGAATCCGGATGCCTTCAGTGAGGTGCGGACAGGCCCCGGACTGAGAGAGGCAACCTATACCGTTGCGGGAATTCCTGTGCGTTGTGCGGTTGTCAGTGGTCTGGGCAATGCGCGTAAGCTGATTGAACGGCTGAAGGAGGGCAAGGTGCAGTATGATTTTGTAGAGGTCATGGCTTGTCCCGGCGGCTGTGTCGGCGGCGGCGGTCAGCCTATCTCCGCAGAGGATGAGGAGCTTTACGGCGTGAGAGGGGAACGGCTTTATACCCTTGATGCGGAAAATCCGATGCGTTTCGCTCATGAAAATCCTGAGGTACAGGCATTGTATCATGAATATCTGGGCGAACCCTTGGGAGAGACAGCACACCATCTGCTGCATACGGACCATAAGGCATGGAATATGCCCATGCAGAAATAAACGACAAGAAAATACAAAGGCTGTTGTACTTTATTGTACAGCAGTCTTTTTTATGCAAAAAAATGCTGAACAGAGAAAAATTTCTGTTCAGCAAAAGAATCAGATTTAGGAATATAGCTTACGGACGGAAACCCGACTCAGCTTTTTGATGATATCCGCCCAGAAGGCTGTCCCGAACAGGAAGGTCAGCAGAAGGGAAACAACCATAATCTCCAGAACGGCAAGATAGCCATTTGCACTGAGCAGCTCATAAAAGCCGCCGTAAATGAGGAAATCCTTAAACAGGCGGTGCAGGATATAAATACCGATGGTATTTTTCCCGAATTGGCAGAGGAAGGTTTCCTTTTTCGGGCAAAGGATAAACAGACCAAAGAGCATCAGCACAACCGCCGCCATCCACAGGATACAGATGAGCGGTGCAAAGGGAAACAGCTGACTTTTCAGCTGTGCATAGGGGGCAATCCCGAAGAAGAATACCCCCAGATATTTCTGTACCCCTCGTCCATAGGGAATCAGCATGCAGGCGGAAAGCAGCAGAACGGCAGGCAATGCTTTTCTGCATTTCGCATTGTTGATGACTGCCTGAAACTGCTCCTTCTTGATGTAATACCCCATGAGGAAGAAGGGCAGAAAGTGAATGGTGCGGGAAAGGCTTAAAAATTTCCCGACCGGCTCCTGATAATGGATGACTGCCGCCAGAAGGACTGCTCCAATGAGGACATATTTCGGTTTCATATTTTTTGTCAGGTAAAGAAAAATATGCCACCAGATTAAAGAAAGCAGATACCACGGTGCCGCCCCAACTGTCAGCATATTGATTTTCAGAAGAGAGAAAATCAGAACGCCCAGAATAAATGCTTTTCGGAACAGCGCGGATTTACTGTACGCAAAAGAGAGCAGCCAAATGCCGCCGCAGAACAGCAGAACAATGAGAGTCCAGACGGAAGGGTGGTGTGCCGTTTCAAAATATGGTCGCTCAAAGATGAAATGTACCAGCTCGATGGCATCCTTGAACAGAAGATAGAGCCATGCGAAGGAGAGCAGCTTTTCCGCCTTATATTCCTTTGTGAGAAAGCCCTTTGCCAGATAGCCCGACATGAAGATAAACCCCGGCATGTGAAAAAAATAGATAAAGGTTCTCACGCCTGTGGCAAAGGCAGAATGGGTTTCCTGCAAATAGCCAAGCATGTGTCCCAGAACCACCAGAAAAATCAGAACACCCTTGATGTTGTCGATATGAAAATCTCTTGCTGTCTGCTGCTTCATGATGAATGACTCCTGTTTCATTTCTGTTTGATGTTTTCTTCCCAAAGAGTATGATAAAGCGCAGGCTTTCTGTCCGCCTTGACAGGAAAGCTATTGCGGTATGCGTCTGCCTCGCTTAGGTCGATATCTACAATCGTCAGCCCGTTGCCGCCCTCTACATGCGCCAGCACTTCGCCTGTCGGGGAAACTGCCATGCTGTCACCGATATAGGAAAGACCGCCGCCCTCGCCGCTGCGGTTCACACCGAGGATGAAGCACTGGTTTTCGATGGCGCGTGCCTTTAGGAGTGTCATCCAATGCTCTCTGCGTGCCGTGGGCCAGCTTGCGATAACGGGAATTACCTTTGCCTGCTCGGATACAATCTGAAAGATTTCGGGGAAACGTAAATCATAGCAGATTAACGGTGCAACAGGTACACCCTTTACCTCGCAAAGCTGCAGCGCATTACCGCCGGTATAATGCTTTGCCTCTGCGCCGAAGGAGAAGGGATGAATTTTTGCATAATCTGCAAGCTGATTCCCGTTCTCGTCCAGAATGATGCAGTGATTTGTGGCAACTCCGTTTTCATATACGGGCAGGCCATAGCAGATGGCAACATGGTTTTTCTTTGCTTCTTCGCGGAAAAACGCCATGGAGGGACTGTTTTTTCTGTCCTCGCCGTAGGTTTCGGGGTTCAGCGTAAAGCCTGTCAGCGTCATTTCGGGGAAAATGACAAAATCCACCTGTTTTTCCTTTGCCTCTGCAAGCAGCCTGCTGCAAAGTGTCATGGTCTTTTCCTTTTCTTCAAAGCCCATATCAATCTGTCCCAATGCGATTCTCATAGGATTTTCCTCCTTTTATTCTTAAATGTTATTCTCAAATGCAAAACTGATTTTTTATTCCCAATCCTTCCAGATATCGGGGCAATAGCCCAGTGTAAACGCTTTACCGTTGCGTACAATCGGTGTGGCGAACAGCTCCGGATTTTCAAACAGCGTCTGCTCGCGCTTTGCCTCGTCGATATAATCCATGTAAAGCCTAGTGTATGCCTTTGCCTTGCGGTCAATCATATCCTCAACGGGAATACATTTTTTCGCTGCTTCAAAGACTGCCTTTGCCATGCCGAATTGGTGCAAATCAATATATTGATATTTTATTTTTCTCTCTTTAAAATAACGTTCCGCTTTTTTGGTATCAAAGCTTTTCTTGGAGCCGTAAATTTGGATATTCATGCGAAAACCATCCTTTCTTTGATACCTCATTTTATAATATTTTTTCCGTGGGGGCAAGACAATAGAGAATGATTCTGTTATACTTATGTTATTTTCAAGCGAAGGAGGCAGAAAAATGAGATTCATTTCATGGAATGTAAACGGCTTACGCGCCGCAGTAGGCAAAGGCTTTTCGGAATATTTCAAGGAAGCTGATGCGGATATATTTTCCTTGCAGGAAACAAAGCTACAGGCAGGGCAGATTGATTTAGAAACAGAGGGCTATCATCAATACTGGAATTATGCCGAAAAGAAGGGCTATTCCGGCGTAGCGGTGTTCACGAAGCAGGAGCCGCTTTCTGTTGCCTATGGTATTGGCGTGGAGGAGCATGACCACGAGGGGCGTGTGATTACGCTGGAATTTCCCGAATTTTACTATGTGACGGTATATACCCCCAATTCGCAGCAGGAAAACGCCCGTCTGGCGTACCGCATGGAATGGGAGGATGCGTTCCGCGCGTATGTAAGCGCTCTGGATGCGAAAAAGCCTGTTGTTATCTGCGGGGATTTGAATGTAGCACATAATGAAATTGACCTGAAAAATCCCAAAACAAACCGCAGAAGTGCCGGCTTTACGGACGAGGAGCGCGGCAAATTCACAGAGCTTCTGGGTGCAGGCTTTGTGGATACCTTCCGCTATTTTTATCCGGAGCAGGAAGGCATTTATTCCTGGTGGAGCTATCGCTTTAAGGCAAGAGAGAAGAACGCAGGGTGGCGGATTGATTATTATGTCGTATCCAAGCGATTAGAGGATAAGCTGGTGGATGCAAAGATTCATACAGAGGTGCTTGGCTCTGACCATTGCCCTGTGGAGCTGGAAATCAATCTGTAAAAGAGGAGAAATATGGAACCGTATTATTATCAAACCTTATCCAAGGCGGAGCAGAGCAGCTATCAGGCGATGCAGGCAGGACTGCAGGCGTTTGCGCCCTCCTTTCCTGTGCCGCTGCTGGAAAACAGAGCGTTGACGGATGTTTTCATGAAGCTGCGTCTGGATTGTCCGCAGCTGTTCTATGCAGGGACATTTCAATATCGCTATTATCCCGATTCCAGAAATGCAGAATTGATTCCTGCGTATCTTTTTGAAAAGGGAAAGCTGAAGGAGCATCAGAAGGCGCTGCAGGCACGCGTGGAAAAGCTGGTTCGCCCTGTGGCAAGGTGCGGCGATGAGGAAAAGCTGCTGTATATCCACGATTTTATCTGCAAAAATGTACGCTATGATAAGCTGAAAAAGCAATATTCCCATGAAATCATCGGCGTTCTGGGGCATGGCGTTGGCGTTTGTGAGGGCATTGCAAAGGCAGTCAAGATCCTCTGTGATGCACTGCAAATCCAGTGCATCATTGCCTTGGCGGAAAATAACCCCGAAAAGGGCGTGAAGTATCGCCATGCGTGGAACGTGGTGCGGCTGGATAAAAAATATTACCATCTGGACTGTACCTTTGATCTTTCCTTAGGAAATCCGGAGGAAATCCGCTATGATTATTTTCGGCTGAGTGATAAGCAGATTTTTCGCGATCATGAGAGACTGGTATGGCGTGTGCCTGCCTGCGAGGATGCAGACAGATTTTATTATAAGAAAAAGAAGCTCTCCTTCACGAAGACGGAGGAGGTGCAAAAGCGCGCGGCGCAGGCGGTGAAAAAGGGAAAACCACTGCTGTTTCATTGGCGCGGCGGCTATATGACAAGGGAAATCGTGCAGGAATTTCTGCGGATTTTCAAGGAAGAAGCAGCGAAAAAAGAAAAATTCGCACAGGTTTCGCTGAATTGGGCGCAGGCGATTGTGAAGGTACGCTTTATCGAACAATTACCGACACAGGAATTGACCATGGAAGAAGCCAATGAAGGCGAAAAAGAGGAATAAATCAAGAAAAGAAAATCAAGAAAAGAAAAACCCGGGGACAAAAAGCATCCTCGGGTTTTTATATAATAAGGGGTAGTGAGTTATCAAGGGTTTTTGGAAATTTATGCTTCAAAGGCAGTCAGTTTTTCCAGAAGAAGATTGCTTCTGTCGATGAAGGCGGTCATTTCCTCGGAGGTCAGCGGACGATGGCTCATCAGTGCCAGATCATACAGCTGATGGCACAGAAGGGCTGCATCCTCCTTCTTTTCCTCCTTGCCTGCCATGGAAAGCAGTGCTTTTACCAGTTTATTATTTTTATTCAGCACCAGAGTTTCATCGGGCTTCATATTGGCAAACATTGCCTTAAATTCTTCGTTGTTGGCGTAAGCCTCCATCATTTCCATCATACGTCTGGATTCCTCGGAAAGCAGAATCATAGCGGAAACCTTTTCAGCCTTCAGCGCTTCCAGCTTTACATGCAGCTTTTCATTTGCAACCGCCGCGCGGAACAGCTCCTGCATCTGATTTGCTTCAAATTCGTCTGCCTGCTTTTTCGCTTCGGAAATTTCGGCATCCTCTTTTTCCTGCAAGGAATCAATATCCGCATCGACACGCTGTACTTTCAGCTTAATGTCCTGATTTTTATATTCCAAGAAGGAAACGAAGGGCTTATCCACAGGCGTATCCATGATGGCAGCCTCCAGACCCTGCTCCTTGAACAGGCGGATATACTGCGCCTGCTGATTGGTGTCGGTTGCAAAATAAATCACGTTTTCGTGCTTTTCCTTATTCTTTTCCAGATATTCGGCAACGGTTTCATAAACACCGTCTGTTGTTTTCAGCAGAAGGATATCCTTTACCTTATCATACAGCTTTTCTTCCTTCATGCAGCCGTATTTGATGAAGATATTGATATCATCCCAGAAGCCCTCAAAGGCAGAACGGTCGGTTTTGAACAGCTGGTTCAGCTTGTCCGCAACCTTCTTGGTAATGTAGGCATTCATTTTTTCCACATAGCCGTCATTCTGCAATGCACTTCTGGAAACATTCAGAGGCATATCGGGGCAGTCCAAAATCCCCTTCAAGAGCAGCAGGAATTCGGGGACAACCTCTTTTACGTTATCCGCAATATAAACCTGATTGCAGTACAGCTTTACCTCGCCGTCCATCATGTCCATCTGCTCCACCAGCTTCGGGAAATAGAGAATCCCTTTCAGACGGAAGGGGTAATCCATATTCAGATGAATCCAGAACAGAGGGTCATTCAAATCATTGAATACCTGATGATAAAAGGCTTTGTAGTCCTCATCCGTACATTCGGAGGGCTTTCTCTGCCAGAGGGGGTTGGTGTCATTCAGCGGCTTGGGCTCCTCTGCCTTTGCTTCTTCTGCGGCATCCTGCTGCTCCTGCAATAAATCCATGGCACCCTCGGTGGTCAGCTTTGCGGCTTCCTCGGGGGAAACATGAACAGTGTTTTCGGCCTTCTTTGCGGATGCCTTTTCCTCCTCTGTTTCTTCCTTCAGCACATCCACAAAGATGGGAACGGGCATGAAGGCGCAGTATTTTCTCATAGCGGCGTAAAGCGTTGCCTCATTCAGAAATTCCTCGCCGTCTGCGCCGATAAAGAGGGTGATGGTTGTGCCGCGTTCGGTTCTTTCACCGGCCTCCATTTCATAATCAATGCCGCCGTTGCAGCGCCATTTTGCAGGCTCTGCACCCTTCTGATAGGAAAGGGAATCAATCTCGACCGTATCGGCTACCATAAAAGCAGAATAGAACCCCAGACCGAAATGTCCGATAATCTCACTGCCTTCGTCCTCGGTTTTTCCTTCAAATTTGGAAAGGAAATCGGTTGCACCGGAGAATGCAATCTGGTTGATGTATTTCTTGATTTCATCCGCCGTCATGCCGATACCGTTATCAATAATCTGCAATGTTTTCTTGTCCTGATCCAGAACAACATGAATTTTGTATGCTTCCTCTGCGGGAATATCCGCTTCCCCCATCATGGAAAGCTTCTGCAGCTTTGTCACCGCATCACACGCATTGGATACCAGTTCACGAATGAAGATGTCCTTATCTGTATAGAGCCATTTTTTGATAATTGGCATAAAATTTTCACTGTTAATAGAAAGATTGCCTTTTTCCTGCATACTGCATACCTCCTAAAATTTTTTTACAGAGCCAATGTGTTTGGCTCTCATCACTCTATATTGTAGCACCCGAAACGGAAAAGTCAAGAAAAAATTAGCACTCAATAAAAATGAGTGCTAACAAATTCAGAGGAAAAAAGAAGGAGATTAACTCTCCTGCTTCCGGATGCCAATGGCGTTTTTTTTGAAAAACTTTAAAATATATTCCTCCCAGAGCCGCTCGGAGGATTTATCCAGAGAAAAGGCTTCCTGTGAAATGGCGGTGGTGCAGAGGATGGTATGCTCCTTAAAGAGAATATTCAGAAATGCCGCCTTGGTATTGGGGAGATTGGCAAGCTTCTCCTCCGCAAGGGAGAACACAAGCTTGATGCTTTTCGGCAGCTTATTCCCTTTGATTGCCTGAAATACAAAGGGACGCATTTCCTCCCAATGCACATAACGGGAAAGCCCTGCCTCCTGCTCCTCGGCAGTATAAAAATCCATGTTGCGCTTGCCCTCAATGATAAAAGAAGCGAAGGTGGTCAGTTCCCCCTGACGGAACGAAAACGCATCAAAGGTATCCCCCTTCAAAAGCAGATTCATAAATGATTTTGTATCATTGACGGTAAAAGCAAGCATAAAAAATCCTCCCAAAACAATTCTGTCCTTCTATTTTACATGCTTTGGGAGGATTTTTCAATTTGTTTCTCATTTAAAAGTAATGGTCAGCTTTCCGTCAGCCCATTGAATAAACTTGGAATCTGAAAAAATCGGATGCGGAGCAGTGTCCCGATAAACCTCACCCGTGCGGAATACAGAAAGCAGTACGCCTGCCAATGCCATATTGATGAGCAAAGCCGTTGCCCCATAGGAAAGGAAGGGCAGGGCAATCGGTGCGATGAGCCATATACCCAGATTTGCCGGAATATAAAGCAGGATTTCCGCTGTGAAGGTGCAGAGAATCGTCAGAGAAACCATCTGCCCGAAAATGCTTTTCTGTTTCAGCGCTTTGCGGAAGCCAAGCCCGAGAAAGACTGCCAACAGCAGAACCACAATGCCCGAGGCAACCCAGCCATAATGATAGGTCAGATAGGCCAGAAGATAATCGGAGCGAAGCATAGAGGCATCTGTCAGCAGAAAGGCTTGTGTTTCCGAAAGGGCTGCACCTTCGCCCAGAAGAACGCAGTGGGAAAGGATGGTTTTCAACTGTGTCGAAAGGTAGCCGCTGCCCATAGGGTCACCGGAAGGGACGAAAATCGTATACAGGCGTTCCCAGCCATACCGATACCGAAACGGTGCATAAAACATCAGCAGGACAATCAGGCAGACCACCGCTAACAGAAAAAGCAACAGCAGAATTGTCTGATTTTTCTTGCCGAACCATTCCTTTTTTGCGGCAATGAGCATGAGAATCCCTGCGGAGAACACAAATGTCAGAACGCCGCTGAAGGTGTGACAGTATGACAGAAACAGGCAGAAAACCACCGCCAGAACGCCGCTGATAAGATAGCCCCTTCTGCCCTGACTTCTGAGCCGATAAAACAGACCGCAGAAGGCAAGGGGAAACAGCAGAGAGAGTGCAAGCGGACTGAGGGCAAAGGAGCCGAGAGTGAACCATCTTTTTCCACCATAGAATTCCCCGAACAGCTGTGCCGCAAGGTCAACCATCAATAAGCCGAGCGGCAGTACATAGGGATGCTTTCCGAAAAAGGAAAAATCCAGAAAATACATCCCGACAAACGTCGCTAAGCTAAGTGGCAGAAAGACGAAAAGCACCTGTGCGGAGCGCGTCGCTAACGCATCATTTCCTACGGGTATCGTTTTCAGCAGCAGCACCTGAATGATGCCTCCCAGCACAAACAGCAGCAGTACCAGCCCGATTATCCCCCATTGGGGCGCAGGCTTATGTGTCTGGTCTAACGCCGCACCGACGGATACAGGGTCACCCATCTGCAGCAGTGCCTTTTCTTCGGCAATGCTTTCGGAATCTCCTGCGGCAAGGTAGGCGTTTTTCTGGTCTGTCAGATGATCCTCAATTTCCTGTGCAACGGCAGGATGCGCCTTTTTCCAGCGAATCTGCTCACAGACCTTTTCGGCATAACGATGAAACGCATCAGAAACATTCACAGTAAAGACCTCCTTCCAGAATTTTGCTGACGGTGGAGGAATATTCCTTCCATTCGTCTGTTTTTTCCTGTAAAAATTTTTTTCCCTTTTGTGTCAGACGGTAATATTTGCGAACGCGTGCGGAATCCGCGTGTTCCTCATAGGATTCCAGAAGTCCCTTCTTTTCCAAGCCGTGCAAAAGGGGATAAAGCGTGCCTGCCTTCATCTGAAAGACGTTGTTGGAACGGCATGCCAGCTCCTCAATAATCTGATAGCCGTACATATCACGTCCGTCCAGAAGCTTAAGCACAAGAGTGGCAGAGCTGCCTGCCAGCAGGGTTTTATCCAGTGCCATGCGATGCACCTCCTTATATATCGAGTATCTATATATCTGCATTATATATCGATGGTCTATCTATGTCCAATCAGAAAAACGAATGGCATTTTATATATAGATAATCTATATATATACGCAAAAAAAGTTTACGCATTTCTTGCCATCAAAGTCTCAATGTATTATAATAAAATATCATACTGCATTTATGAAAAAATCTGAAAAGAATGAAAATACAGGAGGGCGACCAATGGCTGAAGAAAAAAACACAGAAAACAACAGCGGTCTGGGTGCAACGGGCAATTTTATCCACAGTTATATCCAGGAGGACTTAAAGGGAGAACTGAATAAAATCCACACCAGATTTCCGCCCGAACCAAATGGCTACCTGCATATCGGTCATGCAAAATCCATCTGCCTGAACTTTGGCTTGGCAAATCTGTACGGCGGCAAATGCAACCTGCGTTTTGATGATACCAACCCCACAAAAGAGGATGTGGAGTATGTAGAATCCATTCAGGAGGACGTAAAATGGCTTGGCTTCGATTGGGAGGACAGACTTTTTTATGCGTCCAGCTATTTTGATAAATATTATGAGGTTGCGCTGAAGCTGATTAAGGAAGGCAAGGCTTTCGTGGATGAGCTTAGCGCAGAGGAAATGAGAGAATACCGCGGCACCCTTTCCACACCCGGGAAGGAAAGCCCTTATCGCAACAGAAGCGTGGAGGAAAATCTGGATTTGTTTGAAAGAATGAAGGCAGGCGAATTCCCCGACGGCTCTAAAACACTGCGTGCGAAGATTGATATGGCTTCTCCCAATATCAACATGAGAGACCCTGTGCTTTACCGTATCTCCCATTCTACCCACCATACCACAGGAGATAAATGGTGCATCTACCCGATGTATGACTTTGCACATCCCCTGGAGGATGCGATTGAGGGCATCACCCATTCTATCTGTACGATGGAATTTGAGGACCACAGACCTCTGTATGATTGGGTAGTCAGAGAGGCAGGCTATACCGAAAATCCGCCCAGACAGATTGAATTTGCCCGTCTGGGGATGACAAATACTGTGATGAGCAAAAGAAAGCTGCGTGCTTTGGTAGAAAACGGTCTGGTTGACGGCTGGGATGACCCCCGTATGCCGACCATCAGCGGTCTGCGCCGCCGTGGCTATACCCCTGCATCCATTCGTGATTTCTGTGAACGCATTGGTGTTTCTAAGGCAAACAGCATGGTAGACAGCGGCTTGCTGGATTACTGTATTCGTGATGATTTGAAGGCAAAGGCGAAGGTGGTTATGGCTGTGCTTGATCCCCTGAAGCTGGTTATCACCAATTATCCTGAGGATCAGGTGGAAATGATGGAGCTGGAAAATAACCCCGAAACACCGGAATTGGGCAAACGTCTGGCACCCTTCACCAGAGAGCTTTATATCGAAAGAGAGGACTTCATGGAGGAACCTGTGAAGAAATTTTTCCGCTTGGCTCCCGGCAAGGAGGTTCGCCTGAAGGGTGCATATTTTGTGACCTGCACAGATTTTGTGAAGGATGAAAATGGCGTTGTCACAGAGGTTCACTGCACATACGACCCCGAAACCAGAAGCGGCAGCGGCTTTGAGGGCAGAAAGGTAAAGGGCACCCTGCATTGGGTAAGCGCAAAGGATAACGTACAGGCAACGGCAAGACTGTATGACTATATGATGCTGGATAACCCCGAAGACCCTAACGGCGAAATGATTATGAACCCCAATTCTCTGGAGGTAAAGGAATGCTTCATCGAGCCTTCCGTTAAGGATGCAAAGAAGGGCGATAGATTCCAGTTTATGAGAAACGGCTATTATATTGTGGATACAAAGGATACAACAGACGAACATCTGGTATTTAACCGCATTGTTCCGCTGAAAAGCTCCTTTAAGCTGAAATAAAGAACAAATTAGGAAGGAAGAAGGTAAGTCTTTGGATTTGCCTTCTTTTTTTGTTTGTAGGTTTTGTTAAAAAAACAAAATCCTTTGCCCTCGATTGACAGAGACTATCTTTTTTGCTATACTCGTAAAGATGGTTTTTAATACCACATAAAATAGTGAGAGATACGGTTCAAATGCAAGAGAAAAATGAGGAGGAGCTGTGATGGAAGTAAAAGCATTGAAATTTGGCGGATTAACCGCAAAACGTCCGATTGTGCAGGGCGGAATGGGGGTGGGGGTATCCCTTTCCTCTCTGGCGGGAAATGTGGCGAAATGCGGCGGTATCGGCACGATTTCCGGCGTGCATCCCGGCTACAAAGAGGCGGATTTCAAGGAAAATCCCTTTCGCGCTAATCTGAGAGCCATCGGGAACGAACTGGAAAAAGCCAAGGAGATTGCCAATGGCGGTATCATTGGTTTTAATTTCATGACAGTGATGAATCATTATGAGGAATATGTGAAGGAAGCGATTGGCGCAGGGGCGGATTTTATCGTTTCGGGGGCAGGTCTGCCTGTGAATCTGGCGAAATATGCAGCAGGCACAAGGGCAGCAATCCTGCCGATTGTTTCCTCTGCGAGAGCCCTGAAGCTGATTGTAAAGCAGTGGCAGAGAGCAGACAGACTGCCTGATGCAGTGGTGGTGGAGGGACCGCTTGCAGGTGGACACCTTGGATACCCCTATGGACACCTTGTGGACGGCACTTTTGACACCTTAGAGGACAGTCTTGTGGACGTAGTGGATTATGTGCGGGAATTGGAGGAGAAAAACGACGTGAAAATCCCTGTGATTGCCGGCGGCGGTGTGCGCAGCCATGCGGACGTGGAACGGCTGATGGCACTTGGCGCGAGCGGTGTGCAGGTCGGCACTAAATTCGTTGCGACAGAGGAATGTGATGCCGCTCCGGCATTTAAGCAGGCGTATTTGCGGAGCCGAAAGGAGGATGTGCAGCTGATTGAAAGCCCTGTCGGCTTGGCAGCGCGCGCCATTCGGAATTCCTTTTTGGAGAAGGTAGAGAAGCAGGGGCGGATTCCTGTGCAGAGATGCTATCAGTGCATGAACCACTGCAAGCAGGCGGAAACGAAATACTGCATCTCGCAGGCATTGATTGATGCGGTGCAGGGGAGAGAGGGACTTGTTTTCTGCGGCGCAAATGCTTATGAAATCGAGAAACTTTCAACAGTGGAAAAAGTGATGCAGGAGCTCTGCGGAGAATAAAAAAAGAACCATATTCGTGAGAATATGGTTCTTTTTAGGTTAATCTTATTCTTTATCGGTGATGGTGCTGTGCAGCTCCTGCAGGGATCTGACAACGCCGCAGCCGGGCTTATTCATGGATTCGATACCGGAGGCAGTTGCCTTTGCGGCAGCCATGGTTGTGATGTAAGGGATTTTCTTACGGATGGCTGCTTTACGCAGGTAGCTGTCATCCAGTGTGCCGTCTGCACCTCTGGGGGTATTGATAATCAGGTCGATTTTGCCGTTTGTAATCAGGTCGGAGATGTTGGGTCTGCCTTCGCTCAGCTTATAGACGAACTCGGAAACAATGCCTGCATCTGCCAGAACCTTCTGGGTGCCTTTTGTTGCGAGGATATGGAAGCCTGCATCTGCAAAGCCCTTTGCCACCTCCGGCAGCTCTGCCTTATCCTTATCGCAGACGGAAATCAGCACGGTGCCGCTCATGGGCAGCTTTGTCTGTGTTGCCTCCTGTGCCTTGAAGAAGGCTTCGCCGTAGAATTCGGAAAGCCCAAGCACCTCGCCTGTGGAGCGCATTTCGGGTCCCAGAACAGGGTCAACCTCCTGGAACATATTGAAGGGGAATACGGATTCCTTCACGCCGTAGTAAGGAATATTCTTTTCCTTCAGACCGGGTACGGGAGAGGGTCTGCCTGTCAGCTCGCTTGTGACGATATCGATTGCCAGAGGAACCATGCGGATGTTGCAGACCTTGGAAACCAGAGGAACGGTACGGGATGCTCTGGGGTTCGCCTCCAGCACATATACCTTATCGTTTTCGATGGCATACTGCATATTCATCAGACCCTTAACGCCCATTTCCTCTGCGATTTTTCGGGTGTATTCCTTGATGGTTTTGACATTCTTTTCAGAAATATGTCTGGAAGGAATGATACATGCGGAGTCACCGGAGTGTACGCCTGCAAGCTCGATATGCTCCATAACGGCAGGAACGAAGGCATGTGTGCCGTCACTGATAGCATCTGCTTCACATTCCATTGCGTGATTCAGGAAACGGTCAATCAGAATGGGTCTGTCGGGGGTTACGCCAACAGCGGCATCCATGTAT
>ERZ791574.412-NODE-412-length-34556-cov-5.124257_pt1 | contig 34556 bp, 32 predicted proteins | sample MGYA00433098_ERZ791574 | MGnify/ENA primary metagenome ERZ791574 (study PRJEB30046, sample SAMN00791933) | human gut metagenome | study: EMG produced TPA metagenomics assembly of the A metagenome-wide association study of gut microbiota in type 2... | reverse complement strand
AGCAGTACATCCTCAACACCAAATTCAAAGCATCCGGCATGAAGAGTATGTCTGCTTTCCTGCGCAAGCAGATCTTATATGGAAATGTGTATGATGTCGATTATAGTTATCTGCGAAATTATAATACGGAACTGGGACGTATCAGTTCCAATTTAAACCAGATTGCAAAGAGGCTAAACAGCACCGAAAACATTTATCAGGAGGACATAAATGAAGTAAAGGAGTTGATGAATGAGATATGGCATACACAAAAATCCATGCTATCAAAGCAACCGTTGATAAAGCCATAGAATATATCTGCAACCTGGACAAAACCGATGAACAAATCTATGTTTCGTCTTATGCGTGTGCGCCCGAAACTGCGGCAATTGACTTTAAATATACGCTTGACCATTGCAGGGAAAACAGTCCCAACAAAGCCTATCATCTGATACAGGCTTTTGCTCCGGGCGAGGTCGGTTATGAGGAAGCGCACCTCATTGGAAAAGAGCTTGCAGACAAGGTTTTAGAGGGGAAATATTCATATGTTGTCCGATTTTTGTATTATCTATATTTACCTTCAAACAATTCCCATACAGAAAAAGCCTCTTGTGCTATCTCATCATAAGGCGGTGCTGTAACGCCTAAAGTTGTATTTCCCATATCAGAAAGTCTTAAACTACACAAATTTACACCGCTCATTTGTTGCCTTATATCTTCTTCCTTGCTAAGAAACCATTCTGCGTCGGTCACAAATAATTTGAAACTCATTTTCTCTATTTCCCGAATTATGTAGAAGTATATGTAATTAAGCTCTATCCACGCTCTACGAAGCGGATTTCCATATAAAGTATTTACTATTTGCTTGGAGTAATCTCCAAGTCTCATTCTCTCCCACTTCTTCTTTAGCAAATCATACAGTATCCACTTTTCCACACTACATCTTCCTTCAACATTATCAAATTCTAAATCCCAATTTCCGTTATAATCAGGATCCATAAATGTAGGCAGAATTGACCGTCCATATAATATACCCATAACAGTGGACACGCGAATTAGTGTAGTACCTACTTTTAGGACACCCTCACCATTTGTATCCCTGTTTATAAACACACCCCTAAGTAACACCTTTTTCTTGGACACCCTCTTCCAAATGTGATATTCTAATCACAGAAATGGAGGATTTCATGAGCAGAAAAATTTTTACTGAGGAACAACAACAGTTACTTCGTCAAAACCCTTATATCTACAGTGTTACTGATACAAGGATCAATCTTACTAAGGAATTCAAGGAGATATTTCTGGCAGAATATAAATCTGGTACTTCTCCAAGAAAAATCCTTGAAGATCACGGTTTTGACATTAGTATCATCGGAGAACGCCGCATATGGAGCATCTCCAATCACATCCGTACCGAATATAAAAAGTACGGCGAATTTCACGAAGGCTACAGGCCTCGTAGTGTACCAGCTGCTGATGCTTCCGATGACACCGGTTCAAAAAACAACTCAGATGCTGACAAAATCAAGCAACTGCAACAGGAAGTAGATTACCTGAAACAGGAAATGGAGTTCTTAAAAAAAATTTCCTCAATCAGAACTACAAGGAAGTAGGTGCATTGCTCATGAACGATTCTTCCTGTATTTTTGAAATAATCTACAATACCATGCAACAAAGTCATAACACCATGTCCATAAAAACACTTTGTGCTATGGCCGGAGTCTCCAGAAGCGGTTATTATGCATGGCTGAATGCCGCCCCGGCAAGAGCGCAGCGGGAACAGCAGGACAGAGAGGACTTTGAACAAATCCTTACTGCATATAAAATGCACGGTTATTCCAAAGGCGCAAAAGGCATCTATATGGCTCTTCTTCACATGGATCCACCCGTGGTTATGAATCTCAAAAAGATCCGGCGTCTGATGGATAAATTCAATCTGTCATGCCCTTATAGAGGTCCTAATCCTTACAGGCGGATGGCAAAAGCCCTTAAAACCAGCAGTGTCGCAGATAACCTGCTTCAACGTGAATTTGAAGCATATGGTCCACGGATCGTCCTGCTGACAGACATCACCTATCTGCCCTATAATGGCACATTTGCCTATTTATCTACTGTCCTGGATGCCTTTACTAAGCAGATACTGTCCTATGTGCTCAGTCCATCACTAGAGGTTGATTTCGTTCTGGAAACCATCAATAAACTGGTAGAATATCATGGAGTGTCCCTGCAGGCTGAAACCATCATCCATTCGGATCAGGGTTGTCATTATACAAGCCACAAATTTATCAATATCCTGTATGACAAAAAACTGCGCCAATCCATGTCACGCAAGGGAAACTGCTGGGACAACGCCCCACAGGAAAGTTTCTTCGGCCACATGAAAGACCATATCAAGCCTGAGCTTGCTGAATGTACATCATTTGCTGATGTTCAGGTCATCATTGATAACTACATTGATTATTACAACAACCGGCGGTATCAATGGCATCTTGCCAGGCTGTCGCCTAATGAATTATACAAATTTGTTACTACTGGTAAATATCCTCTGGATATTCCGAATATTCCTGCCATGCCAGCCATAAAAAAGGATCCTAAAGAGCTTGGTGCATCGGCAGTTGATATAGATGATAATAAATAAACCAACTGAATATCACACTGGATGGGATGGTATGTCCATTTACGTGGATACCGAAAATGTCATGTGTCCACTTCTGTGGGGAACCAAACCAGGGAATGTCCAAAATCAAGGATATCACTTTAGTGTAGGTGTCTAAAAAATAGGCACTACACTAATTCAAAATGTCCTTGACAAAGGGGACAGTTTACCATGAGCTGCTGCATTCCTTATGGCGCACAAATCACTGATAAATCCTATACATTCTTTCATTTTATGTAAAATATCTGAAATGCTGTCTTTCCTAGAATAAACATCATAAAAAATAGTTATAAGTTCTGACAACTCGTTTAACTCTAACTGTTCCATCAAATCCAACAATGGCACAGCATTCTCATCCGTTAAGTAGTCAAACTCATCCGAGCTGCCCCTGTAGCTTCTTTTATCTCTTGCCCGCTTAATCAACTTCGCAATTTTAGGTTTCTTGGCTACCCATTCTGATATTACTTCTGCTCCTACATCATGTCCGTCATCAGCAATCCTTATTCTATTGAAATATGTTTTATAAACATTTTCTATGCCAGTAATCCATGACAAAATATTTTTCCTAAACTCAATATCTATTCTATCTATTACAAAAAGCAAACCTATTTTAAACTTAGCATCAATACAATCAAGGTCAATATGCTTTCCTGCTTGCATTTTTATGATTTCTTTGCAAGTAAATATTCCCGGCGATAAGTATTCCAACATTCTTGGTTGAAAGTTATTACCTTCAAGCCAATCGACAAATTCCTTATCATCCAATACCGGATAATAGAAATTGTATTCACTTAACCTTTTTCTAATATTTTGAATGGCATTATTCTCAATAATTCGTTCTTGATATTTCCATTCATCTCCTATAAACCTAATATCTGTGGCTTCTTTAATATCTCGGTCTCTTACTCCCTGACTTTGACTTAAGGAAAACTCAACCTCATCTGTGTATTTAATATATTGTTTTCCTTCTTTTTCTTCCAACATAGATTTTTCTATTCTAAACGGTATCCATTCATGTTCAACTTTATATGCGTCTGTATCAATTATTCCATAATTATTTTTTAGCTCCAGTATTCTTCCTCTAGGCATACTATTTCCACTCCTTTCCACATGGTATTCGGCTTTTAAACGCCACCTATTACAAACCGGAACACACTGTGTATCATTTTCAACTGCACTATACATACATTATAATTGTACCCTTTCAAAGACAATTTCTCAATCGGATTGTATACATAAAAATATCTTAAAAATAAAAAGCAGGTAGCCAACACACAGCCGACTACCCACCCTCTCAAATTTACTCTACTGATTCCAACACTACCTCTGCAAATCCTTCATCGGTCATGCTCTGGAGCTTACCTAACACCTGCTCTCCAAGCTCCTCCATGTCGCTGTCCTTTATGTGTGGCATTACCTGTCTGCTCTGCCCAATCATATCCGTCCTGTCCTGTGTCTCAAACACACATGAAATTGATTTCTTCTACTGTGAATTTACTCATCTTCTTACATCTCCCTCTGTGATTTTTTCTCGGTTTCCTTTTCCGGTGAAGTACGCTCCGTCTTATCTCTCTGCTCTATGACCGACCTTTTCTCCGCCAGCTTCTCCTTTATAGAAATTCTGCCTTTGGTCTGCTCCTGTTCCTTTTTCTCCGCTCCGTTATTTAGAACATTATCAATCATGTTGTAATTCTGTTCTTCAAGCTCCTCAATCTTTGCAAGGCAGCCATTATTGACTGCCTTTGCATAATTACGATATTCACTTATAAACCTTTATCATTACTGCCCTTATTCGTTTTGATTTCTGCAATGTACTCCTGTCTCCTTTCTGCCCCTGTCGCTGTAAATAACCAAAAAGACAATTAAGATTTATTAACTGCCCTTTCATCCGCTCCATATTAATTACGCTTATTTACTGACTTATTTTAAATCGTCGTATTTATAATCAATCGCTACTATCTCATCCGTTGATGTAAGCGGAGCTCCTTTTTGTGTTGTACGTCCTTGTTCAGAAAAGAGATATAAATTTTGTTTTGCTCGCGAACAAACAACATATAATAACTTTTTTGTTTCACTTTCCCGATAATGTGGTTTATTTATTATAGTATCCCAATGCGGAATATACCCATTTAATATCCCAAACGCAATAACCGTAGTATATTCCTCTCCTTTCACACCATGAAATGTATTGATAACCACACCCTCTTTTTCTTTGAAACATTGTTTAAATGTATCAATATCTGTAGATAGATGGTTATTTTTTACTCTATCCTTAACCTTTAAAATAAAATCTTCATATGCTTTCTGTAATCGTGATTCTATGTTTAAATCAATACCTATTTCTATCAAAAAATTATTTATTGCTTTCTGTAAATATACCACACCGTTTTCATCTGTTTCAGATATAGAATTAATTATTTTTAAAATCTTATAATTATCTATTTCATCAGACAAATATATCTTATATTCTTCTGTTAGAATCTCAATGATTTCATTTGCAATTTTCTTTCTTAAATGGATTTTTTGCCCTGACTCTGTGAATATCAATTTTGAAATCAAATAAAAGACATTCATTGGATCATATTTTATCGGCGTGATATCTGGTGCATCAAATTTTACATTTGGCAATAATTCTTTAATTTTCTTTGATAGCGGAAAAAGCAACCACCATTGTGGTGCAATTATACATATCTCATTATCTGGAATTCCTCGAGATAGTTCTTCTTTTACAATATAAGCAATTTTCTCAAACAACTCAGATTTACTTATGGTATTATCATAAACCAAACGTCCCTTTTCATCCTTTATGTCCGAGACTGCATATATTTTTGCACTCTGTAATTGAAAATTCGAGTAATAATCAACTATACGTTGCGTTGTACGATAACAACCATCTAGTCTTTTCTCTTGGAATTTTACTCCAAACTCTTTCTGTAATTCATCACAGGTCTTTGCAACTCCACCAAGTCCCCCATATATTGCCTGATCCGTATCTCCTACGAATGTTACTTGTATATTCTTATTACATTTTACAATACTGCTCAATATTTTATACTGAAGTTCATTCGTATCTTGATATTCATCCACCAGAATTGTTCTCATTATTCCAGCAATATTCTCCGCAATAAATTTATTCTGATTTACTAAATCATAAGATATGCTTAAAATATCATTAAAATCTATCTCTTTTTCATTTAATAGCTTTGTTTGATATTTCTCAAATATTTCCGGATATTCAAAAGGCTTATCATATCCAATATCAATTCCCAGTTCTTCTATTATTTCATCAGTATATTGTTTTGTGACATAATCATCTATGATATGATACCCTTTCCGCAAACGTTCATTGTACATTGTATAAGGTCTGATAATAAACTCAAGACAAAATTGATGTATAGTCCCTACCCAAACCTTATCCTCCGGAATATCTATTTTTTCTAGTCTTTCCTTAATTTCATCAGCAGCTCTATTGGTATAAGTTATCGCAATATTAAGTTTTTTTGAAGTAATATATTTTTGGACAGAATATGCTAATTTATAAGTCAATGTTCTTGTTTTTCCACTTCCCGGACATGCTTTAAGCAATATATTCCCCTCCTTAACACAAACTTGTCTTTGCTGCGGATTTAATTTATCTAAAAAAGTCATGGTATCCATTATTCACACCAACCCCTACAATATTTGTCAACTTCTTCTAAGAATTTTGCAACAACATCATCCTTATATCTTTCTCTAAATTTTTTAATAAACTCCTTTCTTTCCTCCTGTGTTTTAACTTTTTCACTCTCTTTTTTCAAGGCTAATACTTCTTTTTCATCATATCCACTTAATGAATACTCTATCATTTTAAAAACGATATCTATCGAAATTACTTCTTTACTTGCAAATGCAATCGCTCCCAAAATGTATTGTGGAACAGTAACTGCTATATCAATGTAATTTGAAAGGGTGGTGGCATACCAGCCCTTTCCCATATCTCTGGCTAATGTTAAAACTGTATTAGCACATGCCGCATCTGTTCCTTGTTTTAAATTTTCTTTATGTCTCTTAATCGTATTAGTATCAACATAATTTAATTCTACAACTTCACTAATATAGTCACTGTTCGCCCGTGCATCAGCCAATGCAAAATCAACTTCTAATGTATGTGGCGCAAAAAAAGACTCAACCCAAGGATTCGTGCCATATAAATCTTCTAACTTTTTTTTCCTACTTTTTCCTCTTTTCTCTGCCTCAGCTTTATATAATTTACTGTCTGTTTCTACAATTTGTATATCTTCATCGGTAACAATAGCACATGTTCTCTTAATTCTTTCTTCACTGAATAAACTTGCAATATATTCAAACGACACACTTCCTACATTGACCAAACCAATCCCCATCTCATCCAAAGATACTCCTAATGCATTTTTAATAAGATTTGGAATTAATATTTCTTCCCCATCACCTTCTACTAAAACAACTCCCTTTGAAAAAAGTAGAACTGACCGTTTAGAATCCAAATATCGTTCAATACAGTCGGATAATTTCAAATTCTTTAACTGTAAATTCTTTTTTCCAAATTCGTCAAGTCCCTGACTCGGTTGCATTGAAATACTATTGCTGCCAATTGACTTCAGGATATTAATATTTTTCACCTCTGATACTTCCGCTAAATGAGTAGAATGTGTTGTTGTTATAATCTGAGTATAGTCTTTTGTTACTTTTAATTTATCGAATAGCGTTCTCTGAATATGTGTATGTATATGAGCCTCTGGCTCTTCAATTATCATGATATTTATCAATTCTCGTGTTCTATTTACCTCATATTCCACAATTTTTAAAGCCATATAAATCATGTTTAAATGCCCTAATCCCAACGAATCGATATCATTCTGTTTTAAAGGCTTCATAAATAAATATCGTGACAAAGAATTTATATCATCCTTCAATCCAGATTGTAAAATTATCTCTGGCGAATAGACCATCCCTATCATATCAAGTAGCTTTTCGTTGATTTTTCGTCCTACCAATTCAACTTGTTCCACTTCTGAAATAGACTTATTTAACTGAACAATTTCAGATTTAATTGTATTTAGCTCGGATTCTTTTATTAACGATTCTACTGATTCTATAATTCTTCTAATTGGATTTTTGGGCTTACCTAATTCGCTTGCAACATCACGCAATGCGTCAATAAATACAACCGAAATGTGATCTTGTACATCTGCAATGTTCAATTTGCATCCTAAAATTCTGTCATCATCTTCATCAGGATCTGAACATTGTCCTTTTTCTAAGTCCCCAACAATTTTTGTATAAATATCTTTGTCTGTAAAATCAGTTTGTGCTCTACTTGTATAATAAAACTCATAATCTGATATTTTTATCTTTTTTCTTTCTTCCTCAAACTCGGCAATATCTGTTATTTCACTCAATTTCTTTCTCAACTGCTTTTGTGGACGAATAAAAAGAGAAATAACACCAATATCATCTTCCCCACTCTTTATATAAGACTTTAAAAACTCTTCATTCTCATTTTCTGGTACAATTCCAGCACAAACCTCTGTTTCTTTGTCTTCAGAAGTAATTTTTCCAAATACTGCTGAGAGAATAATCCAATGTCCTTTCCAATTTCCCAACGAATCCGAAAAGTCATTTTCCTTTAATCTTTTAGTATTATAATAATATGTATCATCTAATAAAATTCTTAATGCTGTCATTGCATTAGATTTTCCCGAATCATTTTCACCAATAACTGTATTAACACCTTCAACAAAAGAAAAGCGTGCAGATCTAAGATTTTTATAATTAACTATCTGTAAATATTTTAAAAACATAGTTCAATCCTCCTATGATAATCTTCAATAGAATTTACTAGTATTATAACATACAATACAACATTTTAATAAAATATCTACTTTTTTACCGATAGGGAGGGAGGACCCTCCCTATCACATTATAATCTCCTTTTGCCTCTTTTCTTTTGAAATATCTGGCGTTTCTAGTGATTTCTTCCCATATGCCTTCTCGCGCATCTGGGCAAGTTTCTCCTTGACAGATATTAGTCCTCTAGGGACATCCGCTACCTCCTGTGTACTTTCTGCCCTGTCCAGCTCACCCTCCTGCGCCTGTGTACTCTGCTCTCACATTTCGTCCTCCGGCTCATCATCGCCCATATCCAGCGCATTATCGCCTTTTTCGTCCATGTTGAGAAGCGCATTTAACTCTGCAAGGCGCTCTAGCTTCTCCGCCAGTTCCTGCTCCTGTGCAAAAGGTTTTGTGACTTCCACCTTTGCGGTTTCAAGCTGATGTTCCACGTTAGAAAGCTTCTGCTCCAAGTCTGCCATTTTACCGGTCATTCCCTCTAACGCATTGGAAAGTCTTTGCAGCTTTCCAAGCGGATCGGCTCCGATTTCCACCTCATGGCTAAGACTTCCTTTTAAGCTGATTGTAAACTTTGAGAAGAACGAGTCAAAGGACACGCTCATCTTAAATCCCTGAAATTCCCCGATTGTGACCGCCATGTTTGGCACTCGGGCACATATCAATCAACGCCGCACCCCCTTCCTTTTTGTCCGTATAGGTACGGTTGCCTATCTTCATGGAAAAAGCGTCCTTATCCACAGGCTTATGCGCCGTATAGGTCTGAATGTCCGCCCGGTATCCCTCAAGCCTTTCTTTTAAGGCTGTGATCTGCATCGGGTAATGCTTTGCAATATTGTCATCCAGACGGTAACGTTGGCTTGTGTGGTTAGCCTTTAAGAGCTTCAGCTTTGACACCTGTATATCCAAGTCCATCTTCTCCTTAATATACAGGTTTCCGGTTGCAAGTGCTTTGACCTCTGCATAAGAGAGCGCCGCTTCGTCAATGTCCTCACAGGAACGTACCGGGAACTTGCTCATCATGATCTGCCCGATAAACTTCTGCTTATCATACATGATTCCGTGTAGTTATTGGGTTTCAACTTGTGTTGCAGTCTTGCCCTCATGCATGACCTCATATGAGATTTCTGTTGGTCAGACCAGAGATTTGCCCGTGAGTTAGTATGTTCCTCACATCCAGCTTCCTTCAGATTCCATCTCACGATGGACACCCTTGCCTTCGGCTATATTCTTCCCACTACCGGGTGGATTCGGGACTTTAACCCGTTAGAAACGTGCGCCGCTAGGCGCACAACGCAAAAAAGGGCAGCTACAAACCCTTACGGTCTATAACTGCCCTTACGCTGTTTTCCTAATTTATCTTAAATTCGTCAATCGAAAAATTATCATAAAACCTATCCTTCAACTATCCTATATTCACAGCATCCCGGAATTCGAACAATATCATTCTCACTTTTTCCTGCGAATTTTACCTTGCCTGGCAACAATGCACTTCGATACGGTCGGAACACAACACCTTGTATAACTCTATCTTTAAGAGGTATAATCTTATTCTCTTCAAATAACACTGGCTCTTCAATTTCAAAATCTTCTTCAAATAAATTACCTGGTAATGTTATTTCGCAATTTTCTCGAAGCATCATTCCATCGTACACGAAATCAATGGCTTCGTATAACGCATCTAATTCGTCCGGCTCAGACACAATCTGCAATTCAAATTCTATTTCATAATATTCCTCAATAGCCTTTAGCTTTTTCATTCCAGACAACCAAAATTCAAACATTGTTTTAACATGTTGTTTACTCTTCCACATCTTTCTTGAATGTCCAGTTGAAAAAATCATTTGTAATCCAGACTCATTCTCAACTGCAACCCTAACAATATCTGCATCAAGACATTTTCTAACTAATTCAAAATGATCTAATCTCTCCGATACTCGTTTGTCCAAAATATGATAGCCTATTTCAAAATCACATAACTCATTACTTCTATATATTGCATCAGCAATAATATATTCATTTTCAAACAAGTACCGCGTCATATCATTGCAATAAAACTCTGTAACTTCACCAATAGTCAAAGGAAATATCATATTATCAACATATAGTTTTGCTTTATAGATATGTCGAGGAATATCAATCATATAAGGCGGTATATCATAACGCATATCATTTTGAAGCAATGAATCTGTTGTATTCAAGAAACGACTTACCATCTGGACATTAGTTAACGCTTCGGCATTTTTTCCCATACAATTTCTAATATATGAAAGTGTTTCTTCAGGAATATCAAGTTCAGAATCTTCTGTAATAACCTGACAAGCATTATCCTCCATAACAATAATCCTTGAATCTAAACTTTTGATACTACAGCCCTTTTGTTTTATAGAAAGAACATTCTCATAAGAAAAGTTCCATATTTCAGGTTTATTGGGCAATTCATCAACTTTTGCAGTTATTACCTCTAAATCAGAAGATATAGGATTAACAAAATATCCTTTAAAATCTTCTCCATCAGTTTCAATGTATGCTACTGCCTTTGTCCACATTGTATAGAACTGAGCTTGTCCCAAATCATCTGGCATCTCACCCGGTTTCTTAGCCTCAATAACCAAAAGGCTATGTTCTCTAACCCATGCCTTATTCTTCTGGGTATTCTCTCTGTAACTGCCAAACGATTTATCATTAAAAAAAATGAAATCCGCATCTTTTGCTCTAAGCGGTTCTCTTCCACCATATCCATATACTGGAAATTCTTCTCCCCTAAATTGAGAAGAATATCCTAATACTTCTGATAACCGAACAATAAATTTTGAACGAACTTCTGACTCTGACTGAATATCCGATAATCTAAATTCATCAATGACTGACTGAATTGCAGCTTTATCATATGCTTTATACAATCAAACTTCACTCTCTTTCTTTTTGCATACTATCAAGTAATAAATATTTTTACATATATATTTTATCACCATCCCTTGAGCATAACATTACATATTCACAATATAATCAACAAAATCATTAATGTATGTGAATTTATATTGCCACCCTAAGTTTGGTTTTAAAAAACTTATTCTGCTCCACGTAAATATTTTTTTACTTGTTCACTTACATTAATCCAATTTTGTTCAAAGCTTTTTCTTGATTGATATGCTACATCTCTTAACTCAGTCTTCTTAATATGATCTTCTTTACTATCATCCCAACACAAATTATGTTTATCAGCATCTACAAAAAAAGTTTCTGCATTCTTTAATAACTCACTATACAAAGAGATTATTTCACTCGAAATAAACGCTCTACTATTATTTATTCCAATTTCTAAATCTCGTATTTTTAATGCTAGCTCATTTAAATCTGTTTTTTCTGCATAATTTATTTGAAAAGTACTTAACTTATCTGGATACAACCTTTGCATTAGCTGTAATATTTCTCCACAATTTTTACTAAGACTCTGAAATACTTCAAATTCCATATCTGCCCTTTTGGAAGAAACATATACCTTTCTATTAAGTTCACTTTCATATACTTTTAATGCCTGTTCCATTCTTTTTGTAGTTTCACCAGTTGACCATTTTAGCGAAATAATTACACCTATTAGTGCAATAATCGCCGAAACTAGATTAGATTCAAGAATCTCTGTTACTACTTCCATTTCATTTCTCCTCTCTTCTTTCAGATTTTAATTATCGGCTTTACTTAATTATTAATATACTACATAACTCCGCATACATCTTCCCATCTTCAAATTTCACGTCATCAAGTAACAAGGTCTGGAATAATACTTCCCTGACACTCTCTAAGTTTACCATAGAAAGCTCCGCTTCTGAGAGTACCTCCAGCTCTATATCTTCCAATGCAACCGCTTTTCTGGCTGACAAGCAGTATGTATATAATGCCATGATATATCTGTCAGACATCGCAAAAGCATATGTATCCTTGCCTTTATAATTATATCGGCACTTTTCCAGTTCTTCCTTAGACATGGTAAAGAAACATCTGACTGTTTCCAGATATACTTTTCCCTCAAAATCCGGCTTATACTTCTTTGCCAATCTCTTTATCGTAGCAAAAATATTGTTTCTTTCGTAGGTCAGTCTGGTTCTCTTAAAAACTGCCTTTTTCCCTCGTATATCCATGTAAACATTATTTCCTATGGTTTTCCCGGCAAATGGTTCATACACCCCAATCCGCAACAGATAGGAAAGCACCTGTAAAAGCTTTTCCTTCGATGTAATCTCATTGTAGCTGTAATCTCCAAAGCCTAACTGTTCAAATTTTAATGGTGTGCTTCCCTTTTTTATCTCCCGTTCCATTACCCTGTCCACATCTCTCATTGACTCCATAGCTTTTCAGCTCCTTTTAAATTGAATTGAAAAAGGCACTCCTAATGGAATGCCCTAATATAAAAAATAGGGACACTCTTTCAAGTATCCCTACGTTCTATCAACATATCTGATAGTTCTCTATTTACTTTCATATTCAGAATTTTTTGTGTTCACACAACCGAGGTCTAATGCCACAACAACCGTTACCTTCCTCACAAGCTCTTTTTCCTTGTGATTTTCAGCAATCCTGTTGAAGCTGAAAAACTCTACAAAGTGCGTAAATTCAAGGATTTCTATAAATCCTTTCTGTGTAGTCCTACCACAGTCTCATTTTGTGTATCATTGTCCAAACTTAATGTAAACTCTTTTTCTATAATCGGCAACTTAAATTCTATGGATTTCAGCCACTGACCATTCTCTTTGCGTTCTTCGTAAATCTGCACATTATCCACTAACTGCGACAGAAACTCCCGTTTCTCAGCTTCATTCATTTGAGCATACAATTTATCAAAGAAAATGAGTGCCTTGTAAATGTTATCCCCTGTAATCTTATCTGTCAGCAGAGAGCGTTTCTTAGCCTTTGCAGATACCAGCAATTCCTCTGCTTCATCTATTTTATCATAAGTCTTGTACAAATGGTTCTCTAAATCTGTTTTTCTTCGCTGATAATGCTTATCCTCATAATCAAGAGAATCCATATCTGATAAAATAGTATCTTTATTATGATATAGCTTTCTTAATTGTATTTTATAGTTTTCTATTTCCTGATCTAATGCACCAGTATCTACTTCCATATTTATTTTGTTGCGGATTAAATCCGAAAATTTAGGATTACTAACCAGCTTACTAATCACCTCTGCAACAGAAGCATCCAGCATTTCTTCATGCACCTGTTTTTTATAATCACACTTATGACCTCTAGTCATATTTCTGTGTTTGCAGCCATAATAATAAAAATCCTTATAGTTACTTCCATCCTTGCGTTTCTTAATAGACTTGTTGCCATACATTCCAGCACCGCAGACAGGACATTTCAAAATTCCTGATAATAGATGAATCTTTTCTCTCCTGTCACGATTGACCTTTTCATACTTTTTAGCCTGTGCCGCCACCTTGACCTGCGCCTGCTCCCATACTTCTTCTGATACAAGAGCTTCGTGCAGACCATCTACTAACAGGTAATCGTCTTTCTTAACCTGCCTATACTCATTTCTTGTACCATGAACCTTTTCTGTCCGTCTTCTGCCATAAGAGATTTTGCCACTATAAACTGGATTCTGTATAATCCTTCTGATAAGAGCAGCATCAAATAACGGATTTTTACCATTCTGTCTGGCTATCTTATGGATTCCATGATTTTCAAGATATTTTGCAATTCCATTTGCACCCAAATCCGTATTTACATATTGGTCAAATATCATTCTGATGGCAACTGCTTCTTCCTCATTGACTTCCAGCTTTCCATCAATGAGAGAATATCCATATGGTGCAAAACCACCATTCCATTTACCTTCCCTGGCTTTCTGCATCCTTCCTTCCATTGTCTGAACACGAATGTTCTCGCGTTCAATCTCTGCCACTGCTGACAGAACAGATATCATAAGCTTCCCGGCATCTTTGGATGAATCTATTCCGTCCTCCACACAAATCAGATTCACTCCAAAATCCTGCATTACTTGTAATGTTGCAAGTACATCTGCCGCATTTCTTCCAAATCTGGAAAGTTTAAATACAAGAACATAAGATACTCCATCTTTTCCTGACTTAATATCCTCCATCATCTGATTAAATGAAACTCTTCCCTCTATTGATTTGCCGGATTTTCCAGCATCCTCATACTCACCGGCAATTTCATATTCATTATAGTCGCAGAACGCTTTCATTTTTGTTTTCTGTGCATCCAAAGAATAGCCATCTATCTGCATGGTTGTTGAAACACGGGTGTATAAATATACTTTGATTTTTTCTTTCTTCAATTTATATATCACCTCCAGGAAGTGCCGAAACCGCTGATAAATTGATATTGGCTAATGTATCCATCTGCCTGATTGCCAAATTTCTAAGCAATATAAGTCTTTCTGATTGAGGTTTCCCCTGCTCAATTAAAATAGCATTATAACTTTCCATATTTGCCAATACCAATAACTGATTTAAATTTGCATCATCACGCACATTCCCCTTTTTACCCGGATTATTATTTTTCCATTGCTTTGCAGTCTGACCAAACAAAGCAACATTTAAAAGATCTGCTTCACTAGCGTATGTACAAGCAATCTGTTCCGGTGTCAGCTCTGGTAGAATCAAATTTTCCTTCACCGCATCCGTGTGAATACGGTAGTTCACCTTTGATAAAGCCCTGTTCAAGTTCCAGTCCAATGAAAGTCGACTGTTTTCATCTTGTTTTAACCTGCGGTAATCTTTCATAATATACAGTTGAAATTCCGGAGAAATCCATGTAGCAAATGCCATTGCAATATCGCTATGTGCATAAGTTCCTCCACCATATCTGCCTGCTTTTGACACTATTCCAATAGCATTGGTCTGTTCAATCCATTTGGTTGGCGTCATAACAAACCTGTTTAATCCCGCCTCACTTCTAACCGCCTCGAATTGCACACGGTTAAAATCAGGATTGTGAAGTTCTTCCCAAACCGCCAAAAACTCAACTGTATTCCTGTTTCGCATCCAGTTCTGAATGACAAATCTGGGATCATTATCATTTCTATATTTTGCAATGGGCTGGATGTAAAGACACCGCAGAATGTGATAGATTCTCTTATCAGTATTGCAGAGCATGTAATTGTGGATTCTCCGGAATATTTTCTGCTGTTCTTACAAGATATGTTCCCATATCTGGAGAAATATCTTGTGACAGATTATCTGCCAAAGCTGGTGGACAGGATAGAATATATGATGAACCAGCTTGAACAGGTTGAAAAGAGTTGCAAAATCAATGATGCAAACAGCAGTGTTTCTGAACATAGTAATTCTAATGTATGTAACCGAGCCTTACTCTTAGATTACAAGGCAGAATTACTCGTTATGAAAAAGGACTACAAGACCGCTCTCAAGAAGCGTCAGAAAGCCATAAACATTATGGAATCAACTCCTCTTGACAGCGAAAAAGCAGACCTACGCACTGTAAATCTGTTCTCTAACCTGTATAATAATCTGTCCAATATTTATGTGCTGATGAAGAATCCTTCTGACGCTGCAACTGCTTTGGAAAAGGCAATCTCCATCCGCAGCCAGCATAGCAAACTTGGACTTACAGAGTCCCATGACCTGCTGCAACAGCTCATAAACCTTACAAATATGCTCATACTTGCCAAGAATTATGACATGGCTGCGCAGATTCCCACACTCTATAAGAATACTGTATTGGAGCATGAAGGCTCACAGACCTTTGACTATGGTATCTGCCAGTTTATGAATGGCGTGCTTGCTTTATCAGAGGGAATCCCTGCAAAAGCAGAAAACTATCTGCTTACTGCTGAGAGCATTATCACAGATATTATGGGAACTGATAACGAATACACGACTTATAACTGCCCTGACGCTGTTAACCTAAGATTATCTATCCTCTTTGTCTATATTCCATGCTTTTAAAATTTCAGCATATATATCAAAGATTTCATTCACTAATAACATTATATCTTGATAAGATTCATAATACACCTTCTCTGAATGCTTCATTTTAAATACATGATTGCCAATCATAATTTCTTTATCATCGCCCTTATTCAATCCATTATTATGCAATGTATTTCTCAATCTACCACAATATAATAAAATTTCTTTATCTTTCTTTTTATCTCTGGTATAGTTTTTTAGAATTTCACCAAACAAAAAATTTATTTCATCTGAAAACGAAACATATTTAGGAAACTTTTTTATGAATTCCGATTTATGTTCAGTAAATATATTTGATACCCATTCTTTTTCTTCTTTTCCCTGAAAACATTGTTTAAGGAAATTAAGATTTTTTTTAAAATGGCTATTATTAAGTTTATCTTCTAACTGTGCACTATATGGAGAAAAAATAGCATTAATCGCAGTTTCAAAGCAAGACCACATACTTATATAAAAATCAAATATTTGTCCTTGTAAAAATGCATTAAATTCTTTTGTACATAAGTTAATCATATAGTTGCGATTTTCTAAAAACTCTATTGGTGTGCTTTCATCGGAAATATATTTACATAGCATATCTAATGGCGAATTTCCAGTTGCCTCACTCATTTCATCTTTCATTAAGAAATAGAAAAATTGATCGGCAACGGATTCAGCTGTACCCAAAAAACTATATTCTGCAGATTTCAACACTTCTTCAGAATATTTATCACGTTCCTCAGCCACTTTTTTCACAAAATCAAGTAATTTTTTTAACCAACTTCTATAAACTTTATCAAATGTATAATTGATTTCTATATAATTTTCCTTTCTATCATCATATAGCTTTACTGGTATTATATCTTTTCCATCTAACATAACCATTTGCTCCTTTTTAACTAATCAGTTCCAGCTTTATCTCCAATATAAATCATCTTGTTCCACTAAAACCACTTCATCCCCCACACTTATTTCATAGTAATCATTTGACACGGCAATATATTCTACTTTCGTTTGTAATCCATTTATCTCCTTCCACATTGACTCCAAATCAATTTGATTGTCCGACACATATTTATGAATAAAATAAATTAGCATATACTCTGAAACCATATGCCTCTCACCAATATGCATTTGATTTCTTTTATCAACAGCTAAATAATATATTTCCGGAGTTGGTAACCCCTTTTTATAGTTCTTGTCGTTGCTAAATAGGAAATCAATATTTTCCTGCTTTTGTAAGAACTTTTTATGCTTATCAATTTGCTTCGTATATATCGAATTAAGTGTCTGAAATATTTTCCCGTATATCTTATCTATTTCATCTTTATAATGCTTATCTATCCACTTTGCCTCTATTATTAATATTTTGTTATGAGTAAAATCATAAATCGCATAATCAATATCACTATTTAATTCATTTCCCAGCTCATCCTTAAAAGAATACGGAGCTGTTTTTGCCACTGCAACATTCGTTACCCCGAGCAGAGCCTTTTCTATTCTTTCCTCAGTTACTGTAGATATTGTTTTTTCTCGATTACTTATGATAATATTCTTCAAATAATGACCATTGATAATGGTAAATTGCCAGTCATTGACTAGTATCAAAGACGGAATAGTCACCAAACTGTCCTCTACCTCAAATAATGGAAATTCTAACAAATTCATTTTTCCATCATTTATTAAATAATTAACAACATTGACTACCTTGTGCTCTGGTAATCTACTAATTTTTACTATATCATCAATGCAATCTTTTTTATCAAAGTACATAATACATTCTTTTCCTATTTCAAAAAAATCTTCTTCAAAATCCATATCAATTCTAATTGATATAGATTTCAACATTGCATGATAATAAAAATAAGCAATAACTTTTGCTAAATGGTTGGGACTATCGAAAACATTACTTCTTACCCTTGCTTCCCACTTATTTAGATCCTTCTCAATAATTTCAATGCAACAATTATATAGCTCCATATCTGGATATTTGCGCAATTCTTCATACTTTTTTTGTTCCAATACAATTTTATTCCAAAATCTGACATGTAAATCAAATGTTTGTTCTTGTTCTTTTTCTGCGTTTTTTCTATCATCTTCCCCGTAAAAATAAAAATCTTCTTCCCTATAATGATCAGATACTAAAGATGTTGTAAGTTTATATTTATGATCTCCTTCTTGCACTAAACGTGGCTTTGAAAATGGATTTATATCATTTATTTCTCTCGAAAATCTAAAATTCTGATATAATGGAATCAATTCACTTTCATATGATTTTAGATATTTCTTAAATCCAGGTGTATTAAACTTTTTAATAAAAATACTTTTCTCATTCTCTTTAGCTTTCGCATATACAAATGACGCCACACACCTTCTTAATAAGTTTTCATTGTTTTCTGGTGCTTCTTTTATTGCACCTAATTCAACTGCTGCAAGTGGATACAGTAAATAATTATTCACATTATGTGAATCCAACCATTCTTTCATTTTCAAGTTCGTATCATCGTCAATAATTTTATGTAGTCCACCCAATATCTCGTATTCATTCATCTGTCATACCTCACACATTTTGTACCAGTTTCTATTTTCCGATAAATATGGTTATCTCCATTGCAATAATTTTATCAAAATTTAATTGTATATCATCAAGCAACAATGCCTGAAACAAAACATCCCCCACATTCTCTAATCTTACCCTTCCATACTCTTTCTCTGTAAAACCATCAACCTGAACTCCTTGTATAGCAGCTTCTTTCCTCGCCACCAAACAATGTGTATATAATGCCATGATATATTTATCCGACATCAGAAAGACGTATGTTTCGTTCCCCTGATATGTATATCGGCACTTTTCCAGATTTTCTTGCGGTATATCGAAATAACATCTGACCATTTCCAGATATACATCTCCATTATACTGCAGCTTTAGCTTCTTTGCATACCTTTTGATTGTTGCAAATATATTATTTCTTTCTATGGCTGTCTTGGTTCTCTTAAATACAGGCTTTTTCCCACGCAAGTCCATATAAACATTATTTAGGATAGTCTTTCCGGCATACTGCTTGAAATCACCTATCCGCAACAAATACGATAACATCTCCAGCAATTTTTCTTTTGATGTTATTTCCTGATACGAATAATTTCCAAATTCAATATGATCCAGTTTCAAAGGGCAGCTCCCCTTCGCAATCTCACGCTCCATTACCCTGTTAATATCTCTCATTGATTCCATCTATATATCTCTCCTTCCCGCTTCTGGACATCGTGTCCAAAAGCACAAAAAAAGCAGCTACAAGTATTTCACTCATAACTGCCCTGACGCTGTTTCTCAATTATTCTATTCCTGCCGTTTTTGCACCCCCGGCTTTTCTATTCATAAGTTCCTCTTCCTATAATTCCCTCATCAGCATATATTCCAACCATCACCCATTCCTTATTGGACGATATCTTGTCCTGATAATATTGCTTCTGAGAATTAAAGCTCTATATTTGCTCCTCTCCGTTTGTGCTGACACGCACATATGCCGCCACTCTCTTTCTATGGTCAGTGGCTTTCCAATAAGTCTGCTGTCCCTGACAATGGGAACTTCGACTTTCTTTGTTACTTCTACCTGTTTTTCCTCCATGTGAAAATCTCCTTTCAAAAAATGTCTGTATATTTAACTGACAGTACCAGAAGCTCCGTCACTGCCAACACTATAATTCAAAATCAAAATGTTAACGAATGTGCGATTATGCAGTCATAAAACTTACTACACCATATTCGCCCATAATGTGAATTTTTGTTCTGTTGTACTCATCCTCTGTGATTAACCCCTGACGGAAAATCCACCCAAGTACAGCCAGCTTCTTGGCTAACTCCAATTCCTTAGTCATGTGTAAACACCCCCTTTCTACATATCACATGCTGTCAGTCTCACAACTGACCTTTAGTCCCCCGAATCGCTTCGTGACCTGTGGGCTACTCCTGCTCGAGTCCTTTTCCCACCCTTGACGGAAGTGTCTTCGCCCGCTCCGTTTTCTACCGGAAACATCTTCGCTGGTTCTGTTGGCATATAATAAAGCTCATTTAGTTTTCAATGTACAAAAAGTTGTAGAACGTATGTTTGTTCTATGTTATAATATTTATAGCCATTTCTGATATCTTCTGCTGTCTGCCGGCTATGTTTTGTTGTGATAATGATAGTGAATTTTGAAAATGAAACACATTGACGACATGTTGACTGGAAGTTGACATAGACATGGAGAAAGTATGAAAAATCAATTGACATTTGCACATGTGGCATGTGCATTACTTGACAATAAAATAAAGACTTACCCACAGCACCGGCTTGTGCGTGACCTTTTTCGCTCTGCCTTTCGGATGAAGCCTCTGACTATGGTGAAGCTTCAGAGGATAATATAACCTTCAGCCGCTGGTGTAATGGAGCAAGACCGGTTGCTATGGAATTTTCATATGATACATCAGATATGGATGAGGATGCTCTATTTGACTCACATTACCGACTGCTACGCTCTCTGCATCAGGACAGCCTTGTGATACTGGATAACTTTAATGTACTTCCTAAAGATGATGCTTTTTTCAAAGAATTTGTAAAGAATGATTTCCAATTGCTTGTCACAACACGCTGTGAAGTAAAACAATATGCTTCGATTAAGATTAAAGAAATAGCATCTGAAAAAGACCTTTTACAGCTTTTTTCTTCACATTGTCCTTATTCGGATGATGATAATCTTGTAAATATGCTGATACTTGCTGATGATTTAGAACTTGCACAACTTGTCCTTAATCAATATGATACTCTTGTGACAACTAATGAAGGCAACAATACTTTGGATTATGGCTGTTGCCGGCTTGCCGCCGGAATAATTGCATTAAATGAAGGTAAACCAGTAGAAGCCGAAAAGAATCTACTGGCAGCAGAGAGTATTATCAATGCTGCTATGGATACCAGTGATTCTGATTCAGCTTCGTCTGATACTGCTATTTCATCATATGATAATTATGTTTCTAAGAATGACTATCTAAAATCTGTATACGGATATCTGAATAATCTGTATGCCAGATGGCACAAGCCTGAGAAAGCACTGGAATATAAAGAAAAATGGCTGAATGCCAGAAATGAACAAAATAAGAATATCACACACAGAAACGCATAAACTATTAATACCACTAAAAAATACTGTTTGACATCGCCAGATATCAATGGTATAGTATCTCTAGTGGTTGCGCTGCGGAAACTTGCGATGCCCGCAGCCGGTGGAGTTCCATGCGTGGGCTCCACTTTTTTTATGCCATAACAAAGGAGGATTCAGAGATGCCTAATAAAACATTTTTCACATATGATGAACAAATCGAAAAACTGGAAAAAGAAAAACAGCTTGTTATTTCTGATCCTGAATTCGCAAAAAACACTTTACAAAAGTTAAGCTATTTTTCCTTAATTGGCGGTTATAAGGATTTATTTAAACATAAACCATCCGGTAATTATCTACATGGTGTTACTTTTGAAGAAATTACAGCTTTCTATTACTTTGATGAAGAATTAAGAACGCTCTTTCTAAAATATATCTTACATGTGGAAAGACAGTTGAAATCCATGCTTTCCTACTACTTTTGCGAAAAATATGGAGAACAACAGACGGCATATTTAACTGCAGGTAATTATAACTATACTCGCAGAAATCAAAGCAAAATAAATCGCCTGATTACTACCTTAAGTAAAACTATCGCCTTGCCAAGCAACTATAGTTATATCACTCATCATGCAACAGTGTATGGAAATGTCCCTTTATGGGTAGCAACCAATGCGCTTACGTTTGGACAAATTTCAAAAATGTATCAATATACGACTTCTGATATCCGCACCAAGGTTAGTCTGAATTTTGCCAATATGTCAGAGGTTCAGTTGCATCAGCTCATCCGTATCCTTGCAAGCTGTAGGAATGTATGTGCTCACAACGAGAGACTTTATTCATTCCAAGTAAATGAAGCAATCCCTAATACTGTTTTACATAGCAAATTACAACTACCACAGAAAAAAGGACAATATGCTATTGGAAAGAAGGATTTATTTGCAGTAGTGATTGCTTTGCGTTATCTTATTGACAATCAGGAATTTAAACAATTTAAAGCTGAGCTCAAACGATTGATTCATTCCATTCTCAAGAACTGCCCACACATCAGCCAGGAACTGCTATTTTCCAAAATGGGTTTTCCTGAAAACTGGGAAAAAATTGTTTGCTATAAAAAATAGTTGCTTTTGCGTCATTTATGATTTACAGTATGTATGGTTGTGCTGCGTTGCTTGCGAGGCGCACGGTCAGTGGAGCTTCATGCGTGAACTCCGCTCTATTATAGAATTTGTAAAAGTTGAGGTTTGCCCTAAACTGTGGGGCAAACCTTATTTTATATCATCCTTTATTTACTTTTTACCAAATAGCTTGTACCAAAAACTTGATTTTATTTCTGTGTTCTCCTGCTCTGTAACTCTCAATTTCGCCTCAAAACCAGATAATTTATTTTTATATACATTAATATTCCTATCAAGCAATTGTATCTGCTCCCTTAACTGTTTATTAGTATCAATAACTTGACCATATAGTTTCTTAACCTCATTCAATTTAGCTATCGCTCTTTCTTTTTCTCTCTTTTCGTCTTCATACAATTTTGTAGAAAAATACTTCCTAGATATTGGATCTACTAATAGTTCACCCCAAATATATCCACCATTTTTCCCATCTAATTTTTCTGTTATTTCAATAGTTTGCTTCTCTTCATCCTCTGCATTGTTAAAATTTTCTCTGACATTCCATTTACTGACTGTAAATTCTAAACATGCAAGTCCTTTTTGTTTCATTTGGCTTATCTTTTTACTATCTACCGGATGAGTATCTTTTATTTCAATTGCGAGTTGACCTTCCCATTTTTCAACATAAATTGCTGGATCCGCTTTCGTGAAACTCACAAGTAAATCAACAATTCGTCTAGTTCCATCTTCCATAAAAATAGATTCTTCTTGCAATATTTCATCAGGATATATCGTTAAAGCCTCGCCCTTCCACCTTATTTCTAGACGCTCAATCCTAGATATACATTCTTTAAAAAATTCATGTCTATATGATTCCTCACTGCCTTCTCCTTTGTTTTCGAAATCGGCATTATAATATCTAAAATAGCTATTCTTGAGTATACCATTTTTCCCAGTTTGAAAAACCATTCTTACTTTATTTTCCGGTTTTTTACAAATGCTATAAATGTTATTTTTATATTCTTCCCAAAGATCTGGGCGATTCTGTTTCCAATCTAATGCATCCCATATAGTAATTCTTCTATATTTTCCGTCTATTAATAAATCTGCTCTTCTTTTCAATACCATCATCTCCTTCTTGCTTTTTTACTAATAAGTTCTATACTCGTCCAACATTTTCTTCAGTACAAGTGCATTCTCATATTCCTCCTTAAATGCATCTTCCCGATATACACCCGGCAATTCCATACGTGGTAATCGTACATCTTCCAAATAATCCTGTCTTTTTGACCATTTCGAAGCCGCATAGTCTTTAAAATTTTCTTTCTCCGTATCTGACACAAATATCAATATGCATTCTTCAAACCGGTCTCTTGCATACATTGCGTCATGACTATCATAATCACAAAAGAAATCATGTAATATCATTTCCTTCGTTCCTTTTACATAGTATTTAAAAGAGATATTCCCTTCATGATGCCAATCATCAAACAAAAAATCCGTGCATGGAACATTTGTAAAATATCTACCACCATCCAATCCTACACCAATAGTTGAAAACAATATTGTCTGATGATATTTAACATATATATTATACCAATGAGGTCTACTATCAGTCTGACTAAATAAATAATAAACATATCCATCTCTATCATCGCAACCAGCATATTCGATAACATATTCTGGCGAATACTTATAATACATGCGTGTCACAGAACTATCATCTGGTACATCTTCCCACTCTTCCCTTTTCAGCAAAAAATAAAATACCTGTTCAAGCGGCGCCATCAATAATCGAAATCTCTTTTTCCACAGATATTCAATTTGTGAAATTTCAGCAGTTTTGTTTTTAGGTGTGTTACTGTCCATTACTCTAGTATATATGTTGTTAGCATTCACCCCCCCGATACGACTCTTCCAGAACATAAGGAGTAGAATATCCATTTTTTATTACAATTATATCTATCGTGCCTGTTTCCAGTTGCATTGTTTCAACCATTACACGAGGTCTAATCCCACCTGCAAACTTCTTGTTTCTCACAAAATCCACTAGCATTTGTGTCGATTTTCGATTTTCTGCATTAGTCATATCATTGACACAATAATTATTTTCTTCATCAATTCCTATGATGATATACGCATCTCGATTCTCTAGATTATTGGACATACAAATAATATCATGTAGCAAATCTGGCTGTTTTCCCTCTTCGTACCACTCCTTTTTAAAGTCCCAATAAGCTCCTTCCTGCTTGAGAGAAATCAGCTCCAATATTTCTTCCTTTTGTAATTCTGAAAGCATACACTCCTCCATTCGATTAAATGCATTTTATATAATCTCTATACATACTCATAATCCCATTTGTCTACCGGAAAGCGCTTATATTCCTTCAATTTTTTATTTTCTGGCATAGCAATCATTAATAGTCGTCTTGGTCTCGTCATTGCAACATAAGCTATCCTCATCAATTCGTCTTCCAAATCACCCTCCATTAAAAACTTGGGTGTAAGTGTTTTTCCAGTCTTACTTTTTACATAAATCAAAACAGCATCATAAGTTTCACCCTTTACTCCATGAATTGACGATTTTGTATAATCTCCACTGGTTTTCTTTTCAAAAAAATTCTTTAATGGTATATCCTTAAACTCTGGATTACTCTTATCTCTCATTTTTATCTTAAAAATATCTTTTATATTAGTCCCCTCTGCAATTTTGAAATCATATTTTTGCAAAATATCAATATACAAATTTGCAAGCTGACTTACCCACTCCGCAATACCTAAATCTATATTTGGCAAACCACAAAAAACATCAATTATAAAATCTTTCCAATTATCCTCGTCTGTATATTCCCTTATTTTTTTACTCATTAAATATTCATCTGTTTCCTCACCAATAAGGATTCTAAACGATGCTTTAGTCATATCACTACATGCCTTCTTTCGAGAACCACATTTCCATTCATATGCAGCTTTTGCAATCAACTCTATTTCCTTACTTTTCCACAGGTCATTAATATCTGTATCTGAATGAATCCTCCCTCTGGTAAGAACAGCTACCTTATCTGATTTAATTTCTATCTCCATACTGCGACATTTCTTAAGAAAAAAATCTATCACATCTTTCTCTGTATTGCCGTTCGTCAAAAGTAGTATAGGCTTTTGGCTCTCATCTTTATAATCTCCCATCGCCTCATTTGCACTTTGCCCTTGCAATGTTGCTGAAAACCAAGATGTTGCATTACAAATATGCTGTGAACTTCGAAAATTACCAGTTAGTTCAATAAGATCCCACGAATCTGCACCTATCTTCTTTTTAAAACATTCCGGACTTGCATTTCTCCATTCATATATAGCCTGATCTGGATCACCCACTAAGAATATTGATTTTATACCTGCTTCTGTAAGCAAATCAAATACAGCCATCTGTTCCTCTGATGTATCTTGAGCCTCATCAATAATAATGACCGGAAAACGTTCAACTATTGCTTTTGCTATCATTGGATATTCTTTTAGCAACCTATATGCAAAGGATGCAACCTCATTTTGAAATATAATATTTTTCTTCATAAGCATCACTTTATATTGCTGGCACGGAAGAAGTCGGCTCTTCCCATGTAGTTCACAAGCAACAACTTCTTTTTCTTTATAAAACTTATTATCAATTCCCCACTGAAATTTCTCTATATTGTCTACACACCCTTTTCTATAGCATTCTGTTCTCCAATACCTATAAGGGAGTTTCCAATTATCGCTCAAAGCAATTATTGGTCTTACTTTGTCATGTGTCTTCAAATAGCCATATCTTAAAACAATAAATTCATTAATGAAACTATCAACCGTCCCAATATAATGCGGATAGTCCAGTTTACCAATTCCCTTGTTCAGCAAAAATGCTTTTTTGTAGATTTCATCACTAGCAACATTTGTGAATGACAAAACTGCAACTCCTTGATGATATCTATCCCAGTTATCCAAATAAGACAATAACTTAGTCGCTACAGAATATGTTTTCCCACTACCCGGACAGGCTCTTACAATAACTCTACCCTCAGCTTCCAAAAACGATAATTGCTCACGTGTTAACTCTTCCATATCTACCTTTCCGTCACACAATACACTGCTTCTTTCAAATAATCAGGGATAACAAATTCTTTCTCGATATTTTCACCCCTTTTTCTCATTTCACACTGTTTCTTGATTATCTGACTTATATACTGTGCAATCGCTCCTTTGCATTTTTCTCTTGCTCGTATGAATAGCCATACACAAGCTGCTTTTTCATTCATATCATGCAAACTGTTTACCTTTTGTTCCAATGCAGGTCCCAACTGTGAATACTCACTTTTTATAGCTTCTATAAAATATTCAATGTTATTTTCATCACAACACAAGGCATATTCTAATGTTTTTGTTGCCTTAAATACATTGATACCCACAGCTCTACACAATGTTTCAAGTTCATTGCAGCGCTCCGATGGTGTCCCGCTCAATAATTTGCCCGATATATCACTATTTACATCATCATAATCAAAGTCCTTATTGATATAATTAGTTTCACTTTTCTTGGTACATCTATCATCATCTGTCACAATTGCAACCTTTGAAAAACAGGTTTGTACATTCTGCGAAGAAAATAAATTAACAAAAGGACTAAACGCAACACTATCCACATTCACAAGTTCAACTGCATATTTTTCTAATGGTCTGTCCAGTATTTTTGCAATCTCTGGCAATAAAATTGCTTCACTTATGCCTTCTACAAATATAATACCTTTGGCAAAAAACATTTGAGATTTTGTTACATCCAAATATTTCTGCAAATATTCTTTATTAGCATCTGTTAAATTTGCTTCTGAAAATGGTAAACAATATTTTTTATGTGCATTTTCATAAATCAAATTAATATTACCTATATCCACCTTTGACGCCAATGTTGGTGAATGCGAAGTGAAAATAATTTGTATATTTGCATCTCCTTGATTTGTATCAGACAAAAAAGTATGTACTAATTCCTGTAATTGCGGATGTAAATGTGCTTCCGGCTCTTCAATTAAAAGCAAATGTTGATACACTCCACCTCGTTCAATTGCCATATCACCAAGCACCGTCGACATGAATAAAAGATTATTGTATCCTAATCCATTCTGATATAATTCAAATGAACTGCTTGCAATCTCATTTATTCTTGTTACTAATTCCGGAGCCATATCTTCAACATTTTCTAAAATAGACGTTTCAAAATATATTCCCTTTTCGTTTTGTTGTATTTTTCTATTATCTTCATGTTCTCTTGCATATTGCTGGGCTCTCGAATACTCACCATCACTTATTGAAACTAATATCCATTTAGGTTTTACCCAAGCTCTTAACGATGAGGCAATCGAATCGAATCTTGGCTCTATTAACCCTATATCAACATGCTGGCTCAAAAAATCTTGTTCTATACAAGCCAAATTATCATTAATTGTTTTTCTGGTCTTTTTTAGTTCTTCTTTTTCTAATAGGGTTTTATTTGCACTATTTAGTATGTCCACTAATTCTGCTCGTGTGACTTCATCTGGCACCAAACTTCTTAATAATTGAGCTAATTTACTATTTCTAGCTGGTTTCATTTCATTCTCAGAATCTCTTAATGCACCCAAAAACATTACATCCATTGCATCGAAAGTGTCTGATGATAGTGGGTTTCCCTCTGTTCCGATTCCCCAATGTATTGCTCTTACTTTTTCTATACCATTAGCAGCAATCACTCTTTCAAAACGGATATGAAATTCTCCACCTTGTCCACCCACACTTTCAGGATTCCATATTTCTACTAATCTTGTTGGTACTTCTTCCAAATAAATATCAAACAATGCAAAATCAGCTGCATTTCCATCTTCACTAACATGAAAATCAGCTCTAGTAAAAAAAATGTCTTTCTTATATGTTACGGTAGAAAATGCAATTCTGATAGCATCCATGACAGCGGATTTTCCAGAATTATTTTCACCGATAATTGCATTTACACCTTTATTAAATTGTAATGTAATTCCATCCTCATCAAAGGCTCTGAAGTTTTTTATAGTAAGTTTTTCTATATACATTTTGTCACCTCGTTATCTGAAAATATCACTGATAAAATCTACTCTTTTTTATACTGTTATATATCCTGATAAAACTGAAATTTGCTTATCTCCTGATTAAGAATTCTATTTATATCACCTTTTCATCTATATCGACCTCAAACTTGGTCAATAAATTATCCAATCCACCCAAACTCAACCCTATTAATCGTGATATAAGATAAGGATTTACACCATTTATTGCCAAATCAACTATCGCCGTATTTCTAATACATTCTACGGAAAACGTATCTTTATCTTTTGGTACATCATACCCTATTTCCTTTAAAGCATAATAAAAAGGCGTATTAAATATATTTTCTGAATATTTGCATCCACAAAACAATTCGAAAAATAAGTCTTCTTTTTGAATATTTTTATTTATTTGTTCTAATTCATTTTTAATATCCAAACTCAATGCTCTAAGTAATTTTATCTCAAATCCATTAATGGTTACATAATCAAACCCCTCTGAAAAATCACCAACCTTTAAACTAGCTATTACTTTTCTCTTTGTCGGTGCCAAAAGAGTAATCTTAAAGAAAAACCCCATCATAGTCATGTTACTATATTTTTTAGGTTTGCTATTAAAGTAATCCAATAATTCTTTTATCTGATCCGATTCAAAGTATCCTCTTTCACTTGCCAGCTTCAAATTACACCCTTCAATTATATTCTGCTTAAATAAATCATAATCTGGAATTTGATTAAAAACATTTGTTGCCATTCCTTCTTTAAAAAGAAATCCAAAAAACCTTTTTATTGCATTTAAATGATTGTTCATGGTACTAACGGTTTGAATTGCACCTTTTTCGTTATAATACTGAACAGAGTCTTTTAAATGCTCACTTTTTATTTCTATCGTTTTGTCTCACATTCCAACAGTCTAAGCAATCCGCAATTATTGAAATAATCCTTTGCCTTTCGGTTAAACAATTCTATTGTACCAATTGCACAGTTAGCATTTTTGTCAATAATAGCCCACCGTACATAATATCTGTTTTTATATTCTCTCTTCCAAAACGCAATAGTATCCTGCATTTCTTCAATTGAAGTATAGTAAAAACCATTCACACAATTATCACTGTTAAAAAGCGGTACTGCATCCTTATCGGAATATACCTTAAGCAAATCATCTGCATCTCCATCCTCAATTTCTCTCAGCAGAAACTTTTCACTTTCCATAACAGGAATTTGTTCATACACATCAATACCCATCTTCTTATCAACCTCCATATCGTAATTTGTTAAACATTAAATAACTTCATATACATTATCCCACACAAATTACGACATCTATATATCATAGTTTATCGTATAAAAAAAGAATATCTTTTGCACTATTAATAATCCGCTCTTTTATGTGCTCCGGTTCTATAATCTCGACTTCTTTTCCCTGTGACAAAACAACACCTATCCACCATTGTTCCTTCTCTACAATATGAATCTCCATAATAGAACTACCGTCATCACAGTTTTTTATTTGTTGTCCGTTTAAATATTCCTTTATTCTGTGTATCACATTTCCACGGCATCGCATCCGAACTCTTGTGGATATGTCCTTTCCCTGATAGGAATTGTCACAATCATTTAAAACATCCTGTGCCGACTTGTGACTTGTGCTCCTTGGAAAATTCATCTTCCGTTATACAAACATCTTCCATCCTAACCAACTTATATGTTCTATAATCCTGTTTTGCCGTATTATAAGCCAACATATACCAAGCATACCATTTATAAATAACTGCTATCGGTTCTACACAGTGTTCTTCTCTTGTTTCTCCTCCATTATTTGTATATGTAAATCTAACCACTTGCTTATTCTTAACTGCAGACTGTAAAGTTTTAAGCAATGTCTCATCGCCTTCTCTTAATACAGAAAAATCCAAAATCATACCTGTATTATTGTTCTTAGATATAGCTGTTATTTTCTCGTAAATATCATCAGCCATCGAATTATTCGTAACCGTTTTTAATCCATTTATGGCAGTTGCAATATAGGCATATTCATCTTCCGATGCAAGTTGGTTATTCATTTGGAAATCACTTAAAATTTCATATCCACCATTTGTACCAGTAAGAGCACAAATCGGAATGCCTGCCTGACGCAAAGCATCTATATCCCTCTGAATCGTCCGCACAGATACTTCAAAATGCTTTGCCAGCTCTGATGCAGAAGATTTTCCGTGATTAAACAGATATAAAGTTAATGCGTATAATCTGTCTGTTTTCATCATTAAATCCTTTTTATCTAGTAGAAAACTTACTGCATATTATACTACTCCAAAGTAAGCCCTTCTCCTATACATTCCATCAACACTTCCATAATATATTTTAAATTTATCTTGTCATATGGATTTCTTAATCTCTTTTCAATCACCAACGCCATTCCCCATGTCTCTGAAGCTGGACCATCAAAATTATCATAATGACAAATAAATCCATCCGCAAGAATTTTAATGGCTTTTCTAACCGTCATATCACTTCCAGCTATGAATGGTTGATCTAACATTGTGTCTATTCTATCAGCTAATTCGTGTTCTCCAATTTTCCTTAATAGAATTTGTGCCGTATAATTATTTTTCAACTTAGGACTTTCAATACACATAGCACGCAATTGAACAATAATCATATCAAAATATGTAGAAATATCTATATCATTATTCAGTGGCTCATCTACTTCTACAAAACGTTGATACCTTCTTAGCAATATGTTGTAATACACATTAAAATGGTGTATATATTCTCCTAATGCAGCCACCTCTTCAATTTTACTATTTTCTATATTCAATTCCTCCATATTTATCCTCTGAATAAATGCCGTTTTATCCGAACTATTATACCCTGCCTTTCGATAAAATTCAATATAGACTCTTCTTTAGAACCAGTAAGCAAAATCATCTTATAACAATTATTCTCCCTAGCAATCTGCTTTGCCAAATCCAAACAGCTCGTAGCATAACCCATTTTACGATAATCTGCGTGTGTCACCACATTCTCTACAAATGCATATGGACGCCCCCCCTTGTAAGATTCGGAATAATCACACATACGCAGGATGCCACAGGTTTCCCTTCCGCTTCACACACAATAAGATGATGATTCCTGTCACTAACGATACTATCCCACGTATTTCGTAAATGCTCTGAAGCTTCAGGACCCCTGTCTTCGTGAAGATATAGGTATAACTGTAATATTTCATCTAATTCATCTTTATTTGCTTCTCTAACACTCATTTTACCAATCCTTTTATTATAAAAATCTAATACAAATCAAAAAGAAGCGTTACTTCCCTTGAATTTCTACTTTTCTTTTTCACAATACGAGATAAGGTCATATCTATTCAATATTTGATATAATATTGAATACTCTTGATTTATCAAATTTAATTCACCTATGTAATTATTTTCTTTTCCCTTTTCTCGATCATAAACCAAGCACCCCACCACTCCATTTATATGAATTTTTTGAATATAGCATGCATTATAATCACCTATACACAAATCCAATTGTCCTACCTGCTTTATATCGGTCTCTAATTTTTCTTTTTGTTTTTTTAGTTTTTTCTTTTGTCTAATACGAATAAGTTCATTTATTACAATCTGCTTCGTTTCTAAAATTTGTTCATCATCACCAGTAATCGTTAATTCCTTCTCTAAGTCCGTTATTTTTTGTAACAACAAGTCTCTTTCATATTCATCAATATAATATCTATATGATCCAGCCTGTCCCTTTTCAGCATATCTCGACAAAATAATTCCAAAGAAAGAAAGCAATATTGTTACCATCCATACAAACGTAAGCCATACATTTTCACACTCCATCATTTGACATACAAATGATGCAATGACGGATATAACTAACGAGTAGAAGCATGTTATCAAATTATCAAACAAAGAATTTTGAATCAAAAGAAAGTCTGCACGTGCATACAATCTTTCTATTTCTTTGTTTTTCACAAGCTCATCAACTTTTCCACCCTCTTCATAGTAAAGGTTTATTATTTGAATTTGTTTTATATAATAATGTTTATCTTCACCCCAACATTTTTTATATTGATCAATTTTCTTAAAAAGTTCATCATCACACTTCTTAATATTACGGATACCTCGTTTCATAGTAAGAATTCCGCAGATAACAAAATATACTATCATAGCCACTGCTATCAATAAAAAAATTGAACTTAGTATTGTTCTTACAACTCCAACTATTCCTGAAGAAAGCAGGTTAATATTATACGCAAAAAGAACGGTTGCGACACATGTTATAGCAAATATGATGGCAGTAATAACAATATAACGTTTCTTCCACTTTTCCATATACTCATCCTTTCTTAGTTGCTAATTTTAGTAACTCTCTTATATTATGTTAGAAAATATATCTACCTTATTCGACAAATTCTTTTATAATATTATACCACATTTTGACGTATAATCATCTATAAATATGGGTAAGTATTTTTTACTCACCCATATTTATATTATCGGCTCTTGTTCGTGCTAACCCGAACTACATCTTCATAATACTGTCTATTCTTCGTCGCTTCAATCTCCGCCTTAACACACTCTTCCTGCCATACCTTACAAGCCTCTTCATACTTCCGCTTCTCCTCATGCACCGCAAAAAGTTCTGTAAAGAATTCCGCAGCATTTGCATATCCGGCATCCCAAAGCACCTTTGAAAGCTCCGCTTTCATCTTCTCCACCTTTTTATCTAAAAGTGTAATTCTCTCCTGCAACTCCTTCCTCTGCTTCTGCTTAAACACTCCGGAACATTCAGACAGTTCAATTTCCAAATCACCTCGCTCCTGTTCAACCGCAAAGATTTCCTTATTCCTACGCTTCAATTCTGCATCCAGTTCCATAATCACTAGATACTTAGACAGCAATAATGGTTCCTCCGGCTTCTTAGGAAGCTGTACCTTTTCCCGAATCTCAACCGCCTGCTCTTGCTCTTCCACCAACACTGGAACCTCTTTCTCTACAACTTTCTCATAAACCACATCCACAATCTTTTCAGCCATTTTAGCCGCTGCAAGTAATACCTTAGTTCTTACAAGAAGTGGCACAAGCACTCCTTCTTTTTCAATACTTCTCATAAGCTCGCACAATTCTGTATTCATCTCTACTTTAAATGGATGATTTTTGAAATCATGCAATCTGTTTACATCTACATTCCGGATTGTCTCCATAAGATCGCCTTTCTCGAACACATCGAATCAGCCCTTCAAAACGTCTTAATAAAAATCCGTTTTAGAGGTATAAAAAAAGACCGCTCACTTTCAATTTTTCTTGAAAATGAACGGTCTTTCACGTTTCTTTTATTCTGTTGAATGATAAAAATATTACTTTTCCTTTGATGTGTTTCCGAAGCCACAGTCCAATACCACAGACACGTTTACCCCATCAGAAATTGCCTTTTTGTATGTTTTTCGATCACTCTGGTCAAACCTGAAAAACCTCTCAAAGTGCCTAAAATCAAGGATTTTTACAAATCTGCCCGATGTAGTGCAACTATTGTCTCATCTGTACTCTCGTTGTCCCAATCCACGCCTAATACATTTCTGCCATTCATATATATAGGAAATTTAAACCGGAGACCTTTTAATATTCTGCCATCCTTTTGCTCTTCCTCATAGATAAACACATCCGACAGGAAGCTCTTCAAAAATGTCTTCTTTTCCAGATCTGTAAATTTATCATACAGCTTATCAAAGAATAAAAGGAACTGGTAAACATTATCTTCTGAGATTTTGTCCTGC
>ERZ791574.391-NODE-391-length-35826-cov-4.493025_pt1 | contig 35826 bp, 26 predicted proteins | sample MGYA00433098_ERZ791574 | MGnify/ENA primary metagenome ERZ791574 (study PRJEB30046, sample SAMN00791933) | human gut metagenome | study: EMG produced TPA metagenomics assembly of the A metagenome-wide association study of gut microbiota in type 2... | reverse complement strand
CGCCGGAAATAAAGCAGACATCTGGTATCTACGCCAACATCCGAAAGTGATGAACTTGCCATGGATTGAAAAAATCCGTCGTGCAGATCGTGACAACACTATCGACGTTTACATCTCGGAGGATTATGACGATGTATTGGCAGACGGCGTTTGGCAGCAGTTCTTCACAGAAAAGCCGGAAGTGCTGACACGTGAAGAAAAACGGGCATGGCTGAATACGATGACAGGTGTAGCTTTAGGATCGGACGCTTTCTTCCCATTCGGAGATAATATAGAACGCGCGCATAAAAGCGGTGTCAGCTACATTGCACAACCGGGTGGTTCCGTACGTGATGACCATGTGATTGGAACTTGCGACAAATATAATATGGCAATGGCATTTACAGGCATCCGCTTGTTCCACCATTAAAAAGATCGACCATTTTTTATTCCATATATCCCCATTTATAATGAGAATGAGACAAATCTTCCATTATAAATGGGGATTTCCTATTTCTTCAAGCCCCTCTATCTTTGCAGCGTTACATTTAAAAACGAATCAAAGATGAATAAAATTGGTGTATTTTATGGTTCCACAACCGGAACAACAGAAGACCTTGCCCGTCGAATTGCAGAGAAATTAGATGTACCATCGGCAGATGTATTTGATGTATCCAAGCTAACAGAGGCATTAGTCAATGAATATGACGTATTGGTGCTCGGCTCTTCCACTTGGGGAGCAGGCGAACTTCAGGACGACTGGTACGATGGAGTAAAAGTTTTAAAAAAATGCGATTTATCTCATAAGTCTGTAGCCCTGTTCGGTTGCGGCGACTCTGACTCGTATAGCGACACTTTCTGTGACGCAATAGGTATTCTTTATGAAGACTTGAAAGATACCCATTGTAAATTCTGTGGAGCAACAGACACTGCAGGCTACACATTCGACTCTTCTATCGCTGTTGTAGACGGCAAGTTTGTAGGGCTTCCGCTTGACGAAGTCAATGAAGACAATAAGACAGACGAACGTATCAGCGCATGGGTTGAACAAGTGAAACAAGAAATCAGCTAATTTTACCTTAACATAAAAAGAATACTTTGCATCATGGCAACTGAAAGAATCATCCCCGGCGAAATCCGAATTTTTCTTAATCATATTTATGAGTTTAAGAAAGGCGTACGCAACATGGTACTTTACACAATGAGTAAAGAGCACGAAGAATTTGCCATCCGCCGATTGAAAAATCAAAAGATCAGTTATATGATACAGGAAGTAGGCACCAATAAAATCAACCTGTTCTTTGGAAAGCCTGAATGTATGGAAGCCATGCGGCATATCATCATTCGCCCCTTAAATCAACTGACAGCCGAAGAAGACTTTATTTTGGGGGCCATGCTGGGATATGACCTCTGCCAGCAGTGCAAACGGTATTGCAGCAAAAAAGAAGGTATAAAGATGGCAGTTTAAGCAATAACCTTAGCATAAGTTTAGCTTTGTTTGTATGTAGTTTGTCTTGAGTCGGATCGTTTCTGAAAAGAGCAATTTCCTGATGGTAGATATATCCAAAAAGACTGGTTGTGAAGGAAACGATTCACTCAAATACAAACAAAAGCGATGATGAAATAAACAAGAAGGACAACTCTACACATTAACAACAGGCAAAGGTATATATCAGTAAAAATTACCACACTAATATATACCTTTGTCTTTTTTATTCTCTCAATACTTATCTTTCTTTTACTCTTTAGTCTCAAATTACCTACATATACTGAATTTAAGAAATAACTATGCCTAGTATTAGGTATTGCCACATTTTTTAACCTCATCTAACTTTGCAACCGATAAAATTATTAAAAAGATGAGAAAAATAACCGCAATCGTTATTCTATGTCTCCTGCCTTCTCTTTCAAATTCAGCACAGGAGACAAAAGAAATTTCCAAAAATAGTAATTCTTCTTCTACAGAAGATTATACTAAATTCCGTTTTGGTGGATATGGTGAAATGGTCGCTAATTTTAAAGATTATGGCATCAACCGTTTCTATGGAGGAAACGATGGTAATCCAAAGAAAAACAGGAATACCATTTCAATCCCCCGTTTCGTTTTAGCTTTTGATTATAAGTTTAATTCCAAATGGATACTCGGTGCAGAGATTGAGTTTGAATCCGGTGGAACAGGTACAGCTTTCGAATTAGAAAACACCGAAAACGGTGAATACGAAACCGAAGTTGAAAAAGGAGGAGAAGTGGCTATTGAGCAATTTCACATCACACGTTTGATTCATCGCTCCCTCAACGTGCGTGCCGGACATATTATTGTTCCGGTAGGACTGACCAACGCACACCATGAACCGATCAATTTCTTCGGAACTTCACGCCCGGAAGGTGAAACAAGCCTTTTGCCTTCTACCTGGCATGAAAATGGTCTGGAAATCTTTGGTTCCTTTGGAAAAGGTTATGCCAGTTTTGACTACCAAGCTATGGTTGTAGCAGGTCTGAACCCTAACGGATTCGATCGCAATACATGGGTAGGCAGTGGTAAACAGGGAATTTTTGAAGAAGATAATTTCACTTCTCCCGCATATGTATTCCGCTTGGACTATAAAGGAGTTCCCGGCTTACGTGTAGGTGCCTCATTCTATTATTGCGCAGATGCAGGAGCCAATTCCGACAAGGAACAGACTTATTCAAGCTATGGAAAAATTCCGGTAAGAATCTTCACCGCAGATGCACAATATCGCAATAAATATGTAACGGCACGTGGTAATATTTTATATGGAAATTTAGGAAACTCTTTGGGAGTGAGCCAAGCAAATGTCAAGTTATCCAATAAATCACCGTACAGTCGTCTGGCACCGGTAGCTAAGAATGCTGTAAGCTATGCAGCAGAAGCCGGTATCAATATCCGCTCAGTCTTCGGAGGCAATAAAAAGATTCCGGTTATCTATCCATTTGCCCGCTATGAATACTACAATCCACAAGAAAAAGGAGAAAAAGGGCAAACGATGGAAAAACGCTGCCAAGTAAGTATGTGGACAGCGGGATTAAATTGGTATGCGTTGCCAAACTTAGTGATAAAAGCTGACTATGCCACCCGTCAGATTGGTACCAACAAAGTTTTTGGCGTTTCAAAAGCATATAACAGTGAAAACGAATTTTCCATTGGAATAGCCTATATAGGATGGTTTATCAAGAAATAACAAATAATCAATTATTTAATTTTTATATGATGAAAACAAAATTCTTTTATGTTGCAGCCCTCATATGGGGATTAGCATTTACAACTACTTCTTGTAGCAGTGACGATGACAACCCGACAGTAGATCCTGCTAACATCGATTACACTTCTGAAAACGCATCAAGCTGGCATAACTACATGAGAAATGTAGCAGCACTTTTAAAAACAGATGCAACCAATCTTTATAACGCATGGAACTCAAGTTATAAAGGAGGCGACAGTTATGCTTCTCTCTTTAAGGCTCATAACGGTTCTCCTTATGCAAGTGCATTGAGCTGTGTAGAAGAAATCGTAGATAAATGCGCGGAAATTGCCAACGAAGTCGGTACCGCCAAGATTGGTGATCCGTACAACTTATACAAAGCGGGAAATACAGAAGAAGCATTGTACGCTGTGGAATCCTGGTACAGCTGGCATTCACGTGATGATTATACAAACAACATTTACTCCATCCGGAATGCGTATTACGGTTCTTTAGACGGCAGTATAAATGCTAACTCTTTATCAACTGTAGTCGCCGGTGTTAATCCATCCTTAGATACTAATGTAAAGAATGCCATTCAAAAAGCGGCAAAAGCCATTCAGGATATTCCGCAACCTTTCCGTAATCATATACCCAGTAATGAAACAGTAGCAGCAATGGATGCTTGTGCCGAACTGGAAAGTATATTGAAGAATGACTTAAAATCTTATATTGCCAATAATGCCAACAACATCAATACCGACGCCGTACTGAATCCTGTGGTAATGCAATATGTAGATGCAGTAGTAGTACCTACCTATAAAAGCTTGAAAGAAAAGAACGATGCTCTCTACAATGCAGTAATAGCTCTTGCAGACAACCCGTCAAATAGCGCTTTCGATAAAGCCTGTGAAGCTTGGATCACCGCACGTGAGCCATGGGAAAAGAGCGAAGCCTTCTTGTTCGGTCCGGTAGACGAGATGGGACTTGATCCTAACATGGACAGCTGGCCTTTAGACCAGAATGCCATCGTGCAAATTCTGAATTCTCAAAGCTGGAGTGATCTTGAATGGAATGAAAATGATGATGAAGCCGCTGTTGAGTCGGCACAGAATGTACGCGGTTTCCACACATTAGAATTCCTTCTCTACAAAAACGGTGAACCACGTAAAGTACAATAAAGACTTATCTTAGCTAAGATATTATTGAGAAGTAAAGGTTGGAAGTCAATCATCCACCTTTACTTCTTTGGTATGTTTAAAACATATTATTGAAATAAAGTCAATAAACAATGAATCACTTTCTAAAATATTCATTCTCTATTTTTTGCCTGTTGGCATGCTCAGCCTGTGATGACGACGGAATTGGCGTATTGGATATCGAAATCCCGGAAGGCTATGCCCTGTCAGCCGGAACATCAACCATTTTCTTGAGTTCATCCGTTGCTTATGATACGCCTGCAGATTGGATAACAGGAGCATATGACGTACGCTTCACCCGAGGCGACAGGCTATATGACGATGTACGTACAAGCAACAACGGGCATGGTGGCGGTCTCGGACCTGTTTATGCCGGTTACTCGTGCGGCAGCTGCCACCGGAATGCAGGGCGCACTAAACCCTCTTTATGGACAGAGGGCGGATCGGGCAGCTATGGTTTCTCCTCCATGCTGGTTTACATATCCCGTAAGAACGGAGCTTTCTTTCAGGATTATGGCCGTGTGCTTCATGACCAGGCAATCTACGGAGTACAACCGGAAGGCAAACTATCCGTAGAATACACTTACGAAACATTTTCTTTCCCTGATGGAGAAGCCTACACGCTTTGCAAACCGCAGTATAGCATATCCGAATGGTATGCCGAAGAGATCAAACCGGAAGATTTGTTTTGCACCGTACGTATTCCATTACGTCACGTAGGTATGGGACAGATGATGGCATTAGATCCCATTGAAATTGAAGCACTCGCAGCAAAAAGCAATTATCCCGAATATGGAATCAGCGGACGATGTAATTACATCACCGAACGGGGAGTAAGATGTCTGGGATTGTCCGGCAACAAAGCCCAACATGCCGATTTAACGGTAGAGTTAGGATTCTCCAGTGATATGGGTGTTACCAACAGCCGCTATCCGGAAGAAATCTGCGAAGGACAAACGCAAGTCAACCAAGGCAGCATGATGGGACTTTCTTATGACCAGTTGGATGTCAGCACAGAAGAGATGGAAAATGTAGATCTCTATATGCAGAGTCTCGGCGTACCCGCCCGGCGTAATATAAACGATCCGCAAGTAATCAAAGGGGAACAAAACTTTTATAAAGCCAAATGTCATCTTTGTCATGTGACGACCCTGCATACCAAACCACGCGGTACTGTGTTATTAAACAATACCCAACTCCCGTGGCTGGGCGGTCAGACCATTCACCCTTATTCCGATTATCTGTTACACGACATGGGTTCGGAAATTATGGGAGTCGGCCTGAATGACAACTACGTAAGCGGCCTGGCACGTGGAAACGAATGGCGCACTACCCCTCTTTGGGGAATTGGCCTGCAAGAAAAGGTCAACGGGCATACTTATTTCCTACATGACGGCCGTGCCCGCAATCTGACAGAAGCTATCATGTGGCATGGCGGAGAAGGAGAAGCATCGAAGAACTTATTTAAAAACATGAGTAAAGAAGACCGCGATGCGCTGATCGCATTTTTAAATTCACTTTAAACTAAAAGTAGTATATACAAAGCAATTATGAAGAAATTTATAATCATTGCCATGCTGACTGCCATCATGCCTTTGGCTGCAATGGCGCAACATGAAGAAGATACAGAAAATGGTGTAGTATCATTGGCTGGAAGAGAAGGATTCACGATCGAAACCAAGAAGGGAGATTTCGTATTCAAACCCTATCTGCTCGTACAAACCAGTGCAAACTTCAATTGGTACGACGATGAAGGACTAGATAAGGCATATAATCAGGATAACATAGCCAACTCCGGTTTTTCCGTTCCTTACGCTGTACTCGGGTTCACCGGAAAGGCTTTCGATAAAATATCTTTCAACCTTTCCATCAATGCGGCAGCCAGCGGAGGCGCATTACTTCAACAGGCATGGTTTGATGTTCAGCTGAAAAAGCAATTTGCCATCCGGGTCGGTAAATTCAAGACTCCGTTCTCACATGCCTATCTGACAACACTGGGAGAAACATTGTTACCCAATTTACCAGTATCACTCACTGCTCCCGTTATCCTCCCCTACTCCTTGAATGCGGTAACACCTAACATTGGCACCGGATTCGATTTAGGGGTAGAGATTCACGGTTTAGTGGCTGACAAATTCGGGTATGAAATCGGTCTATTCAATGGTACGGGCGCTTCTGTCAACACCGCGACAAAGACATTCAGCGATGACTGGCACATTCCGTCTTTACTGTATGCCGGACGTTTCACTTATATGCCGAAGGGAGTGATGCCTGCCACACAGGGAAATCCGAACAGGCTGAATGAAGACAAAATTATGTTTGGTATTTCTACTTCTATTAATGTAGAAAGTGAAAATGAAAGTACCAATGATTATCGTGCGGGATTAGAGTTTGCAATGCTAAAAAACAAACTTTATCTGGGTGCTGAAGTTTATTATATGAATGTAGGTTTTACAAAAAGACAAAAGATTTCCGAGTCATATAATTACCTGGGCGGTTATGTACAAGGTGGTTATTTTATAGCTCCCCGCCTGCAGGCAGCCGCACGTTATGATTTCTTCAATCGTAACGGAATGGACACCAATGGTTTCCTGAATATGCCAGCCGTAGGCATGAACTATTTCTTCAAAAACTGCAACTTGAAGTTACAAGCTATGTACCAGTATATTGCCCGCAAAGGTCATGACACCCAACTCGATCGGGATAACGATGATTTAGGTTTGGCAGTACATTCGGCCAGTATTCTACTTCAATATACATTCTAAATAGCACAAGAAAGGATTTGTTTATGAAAAAATACATTCTTTTCGGTGGCTGTCTACTGTTATTGGCATATATCACGTCATGTGATGACGGACGTATTTATGAAAAAACAGAGACCCTGTCAGAAGAAGGACGCACATTGAGAATGAGCGGAAGAATCAGTGGTATCAATAAATGGCCCGATGGTTATAGTGTTGTAGTGGCAGGCTTCAGTGATGAGAGCGAGTATGCCGTTGTCACAAAAACAATTCCGGCGGTCGAAAATGATGAGATTCAGGTAACCATGACAGGAGTCAGTGACAAAGTAACCACTATTGAGTTATGCGTTATTAATAGATTAAGAAAACGAGTAATCAGCTTTCGGTCAATGGACGATCTTACGGCAGTTGACGACACTATTCTTATGGATGTGGGAACTGTGGATGCAGGTATGTATCATGGCATTCAGGAAAAAGTATTTAATACTACATGTGCCCACTGTCATGGTGGAGGTAGTTCGGCAGCAGGCAACCTGTATCTGACAGAGGGCAAAAGCTATGAGGCACTCGTCAACCATCCGTCAAAGAAAGTAGACGGTATGTTACTTGTCAAGCCAGGCAGTGCACAAGAAAGTGTATTGCATACATTATTGAATACCACTATTAGTTCAACTTGGGGATACGATCACTCTAAAGAAATACTGTCATCCCCTATTTTGACCCTTATTGACGATTGGATCAATAACGGCGCACAAGAATAAATAGTTATTATACAATTGATATGAACAACAAAAAACAACAGAATATTCAGTCTGAAAAGACACTAACAGAGATTTTTAAATACAATGCAGGAGGAGAAGCTTCAGAGTATCACATCATCATTCATTCTACTAAACCGGAAGATACATACGAAGAACAACTGAATGCAGTATTAAACACTTACGACTATTTACTTACCCAAGAACTGAAAGGAGCAGTCGCCATCCTCAAACGCTATTTCTTAAGTGACGCCGCCAATCAGGCAGATACACTATTGGCATTGACAACTGAAGGTTCGGGCTGCACACTTTCCATTGTGGAACAGCCCCCGCTGGACGGAACCAAGATTGCCTTATGGGTCTATCTGTTGACTGACGTACAGACGCAAGTCCTGCATAACGGGCTTTTCGAGGTGAAGCACAGTGCCTACCGCCACTTTTGGGGTGGTAGCGCATTCAATCGTGCCGCCAATTCGGAATACCAGACCCGCCTGTTATTGAACGACTATGTGATGCAACTCATGGAGCAAGGTTGCAGACTGGCGGACAATTGTATCCGCACATGGTTCTTTGTACAAAATGTAGACGTGAATTATGCCGGAGTAGTGAAAGCGCGTAATGAAGTTTTCGTTACCCAAAACCTGACAGAAAAAACACATTACATTTCCAGCACCGGTATCGGCGGTCGCCATGCCGATCCGAAAGTACTGGTACAAATGGATACTTATGCCGTAGCAGGATTACAACCGGAACAGATTCATTTTCTCTATGCACCTACCCACCTGAATCCGACTTATGAATATGGAGTAAGTTTTGAACGTGGCACGTATGTAGATTATGGCGACCGCCGCCAGATATTTATTTCGGGTACGGCAAGCATCAACAACAAAGGCGAAGTGGTATATCCCGGCAACATTCGCAAACAGACAGAACGGATGTGGGAAAATGTGGAAACCCTGCTAAAAGAAGCAGAATGCACTTTTGAAAATTTGGGACAAATGATTGTATATTTGCGTGATATAGCCGACTATGCAGTCGTTAAAGCAATGTATGACCAACGTTTCCCGCACACTCCCAAAGTATTTGTTCATGCTCCGGTATGTCGCCCCGGATGGTTGATTGAGATGGAATGTATGGGAGTGAAAGAATGTAAGAACAAGGGGTACGCTCCATTTTAAATCATAAAAGATTATACCGTTGAAAAGGTTACTTATTATCTTATATATCTGTCTGGTGGGACTACTCGCTGCAGCTACTTTTGTAGAGCAAGCGTATGGGACAGATTTTGTAGAGAGAAATATATATCATACATGCTGGTTTTGTTGTTTGTGGGGAGTTATTGCCGCAATTGCACTTGTTGCTCTCATCCGACGTGCTTTATGGCGACGGTTCCCCATATTGTTGTTTCATGGCTCCCTCCTCGTTATCCTGGTGGGGGCCATGATTACGTTTACCGGCAGTAAAAAAGGATACGTACATTTACTGCCGGGAGTGACGGCAGGTAGTTTTCAGGAGTCGGAAAGCGGAAGAGAAGCAGACCTGCCATTCACAATACAGCTGGATAGTTTTCGTATAGCATACTATCCCGGAACTGAAGCTCCGGCAGACTACATCAGTTATATCACCTACTCTCTTCCCGGACAAAAAGATGTTCTGTCACACGAACAGATTTCAATGAACCGTATATTTACATTACAAGGTTTCCGTTTCTATCAGTCATCTTTCGATGATGATGGAAAAGGGAGTTGGCTGACTGTCAATTATGACCCGTGGGGTACGGGAGTTACGTATGCAGGATATGTTCTGCTCGGTATCTCCATGATCTGGTTATTATTTTCCCGCTATGGCGATTTCCGACGCCTGCTAAGTCACCCGCTACTGAAAAAAGGAGGTGTATTTCTATTGTTCCTCTTCTGTCTTGCAGGTAGTATGCAAGCACAAAAAAAACTTCTCCCGGCACTGAAACGGGTACAAGCAGACAGTTTGGCACAAGAACAGGTCATTTATCACGACCGAGTAGTACCATTCAATACATTGGCGCGCGATTTCATTCAGAAATTGACAGGCAAAGCTTCATATAAAGGTTTGACGCCTGAACAGGTAATTGGTGGCTGGCTACTCTATCCGGAAGTATGGAGAAATGAACCATTGATATACATCAAAAATACAGAGTTGCAGCATTTGCTAAACTTACAGACACCTTACGCCCGATTAACCGATTTATTTGACGGTCCGGTCTACCGTCTTCAGAAAACCTGGCAACAAGAACAGGGAAAAGGTAGCAAACTCGCCAAAGCCATCCAAGAAACGGACGAAAAAGTGGGATTGATCCTGATGCTGGAAAAAGGAACATTCATTCAGCCATTACCCACTGATGGCAGCGTGCAACCACTCTCCGAACTGGAAATAAAAGCCGAACTACTCTACAACCGGATTCCGTTCAGCAAGATTCTTTTTATGATTAATCTATCATTGGGAGTATTGTCTTTCCTGCTTCTGCTTCAGTACAGCCTGCGAAGAAGGGTACTCTCACCGAAAGCCAAAGCGATTACCCGCACAGCAGGAGCGTTCTTTTCTGTTGCGCTCTATCTTGCTTTCATATTCCATTTAGCAGGATATTGCCTACGTTGGTATATTGGCGGACGCATTCCACTTAGCAACGGTTACGAAACCATGCAGTTTATGGCACTCTGCATCCTCTTGGTAGCCTGCCTGCTCCATCGAAGATTCTCATTCGTACTTCCATTCGGATTCTTGCTCTCCGGCTTTGCGTTGTTAGTCTCTTATCTGGGACAAATGAATCCGCAGATAACGCCATTAATGCCGGTGCTCGTCTCTCCGTGGTTAAGCATTCATGTTTCATTGATTATGATGTCTTATGCCCTATTGGCATTTATCATGCTAAACGGAATACTGGCATTATGTCTCCGAAAAAAAGAGCCGGAAAACAATGTCTCTGAAAATGACGACAGACAAGATAACCGGATAGAACAGTTGACGCTAGTCAGCCGTTTGCTACTCTATCCTGCGACGTTCTTTTTAGGGGCAGGCATCTTTTTGGGAGCAGTCTGGGCAAACGTTTCCTGGGGAAGATACTGGGCGTGGGACCCGAAAGAAGTATGGGCGCTGATTACCTTCCTTGTATATGGAGCAGCCTTCCATTCACAAAGCCTGCGCATTTTCCGCAAGCCTTTATTTTTCCATATTTATATGATTCTTGCTTTCCTTACAGTCTTAATGACTTATTTCGGAGTGAATTATGTTCTTGGCGGGATGCATAGTTATGCAAACTCCTGAACCACCATACATAAGAATCGGCCGAAGTGATTCACCCGCATTTCTTTTATTTGGTTGTTAAGTTGAAAAAACATTAATGTATTCATTTTGGAATATGAATAGATGATGTATTCTAAAAGAGGTAAAGAGGGTGCACTTCACAAAAGGATACCCTCTTTTACCCATCCAGTTTCACACACGTGCGTGCACCTCATGTTTCAACCACGCACCCGGCAGCATTTCTTTTTCACCTTTTTCATTCACCAGTTCCATCTGCAATACACCTCCGTTACAATCGAAGTAACGAACCTCTATCGGATGCAATCCGGCTTTCAATGCCTTCTGCACAATAATCTCTACCGATGAGTGTGCACCGTCATTATCTCCCAGCAATTCACCGTCAAGCGTCAATGTACTACCGTCATCCGATAGAAGGGCAAAGGTGTAAATACCATCAGCGGGAACTTCCAGATAACCGGTCATCACCAAGCCGATATTTCCTTTCACCTCTTCGGGGATAGATACCGATTCTACCACATATTCCCCTTTTACCGGAGCCGCGTCAATATCTGCACAAAGATTACCGCGGAAGTCATGCCATACAGCTTTCAAGCCGGGCTGCAAGGCAGCCGGAGCAGTCACCGCCTCCGCATAAGGAGCCTTTACATATTTAGTATGTGCCACATCCGAAGGAGAACCGTCCGGACGGAACGTGCGGAAAGCGAAATCGGTAGTCTCCGTCACGTCCAGAGCACCATTATAAAGAGTAGACTCTTTGGTAGGCATACTGCCGTCTGTCGTATAGCGTATTTCAGTACCGGGCAACGGGCAAGTCAAGTCAATCGTTGTTTCATCAATAAATGCATTCACTTTATAGAATCCCTGTAAATCAGGCACACGATAATTTACCCTCATCACATCCATCCGTTTAAACTGCGGAACAAGCTGACGATAAAACTCTTCGAGGCTTGGTTTAACAGCCGGTTCTACCCAGGCTATTTCGCTCAATGCAATCATGCGGGGAACGATCAGGTATTCAATGCGCTTCATTGTCGGAATCCATTCAGACCAGAGATTAGCCTGTACACCCCAAATATATTTCTTCTGTTCGGGTGATAATCTATCATCCGAACACGGATCGTATGCCAGTATTTTCTTCACTGAATTCTGATCCTGCGCATAATCGAAATAGAAATATTCATTCGGACAAGCAATCACTTTCTGCTTTTGCGCGGTCGCCGTAGGCAACGCGTCTTTCGCCCAACTTCTCCACCATGTAATAGCAGCATCGGAAGATAATCCGTCGGCTACCACTTCATCCCAGCCGATGAGTCTCTTTCCGTTGGCGAGGAAGAATTTCTCCATGTCACGTACAAACCATGCCTGAAGTTCTTCTACCGAACCCAGCTTCTCCGTACGGATACGTTTCTGACAGAGAGGGCATTTCTTCCAGTTGGCTTTTTCCACTTCATCACCACCCATGTGCACATATTCATAAGGGAAAAGCTCGAAAACTTCTTTGAACACATTCCGGCAGAATTCCAGCGTCGCGTCTTTACCCGGACAGATAGGAGAAGAGAAGATTTCTCCCCATCCGATTAGTCCGTCGCATGCCAACTCCGGATATTGACTGATAGCCGCGAGGAAATGTCCCGGCATATCAATCTCGGGAATGACATCAATTCCTCTTTGCGTAGCATAGGCTACTATTTCTTTGATATCATCATGAGTGTAATAACCTCCATACAGCGTATCTCCTTCCACAATGCGTATCTTATCTTCCGGAATCAGGAAATCGGTATTATCTTCCTCTTTCGCACGTGCCATGCAGGTACGGTCGTGCTTATTAAACTTACGCCAAGCTCCTTTTTCGGTAAGCAGCGGGTATTTCTCAATCTCTATACGCCAGCCCTGATCGTCAGACAAATGCCAGTGGAATTTATTGAGTTTATACAAAGACATCAGATCCAGTACATGCTTCACCTCATCTTTATTCCAGAAATGACGGGAAGCATCCAGCATAAATCCACGCCATTCAAAACGGGGGGCATCTTCTATTTGCACGGCAGGAATCGAATAAGTTTGTTTTTCTCCCTGTACTTCTATCGTTGCAGGAAGCAACTGGCGAATAGTAGTAATCGCAGAAATAAAGCCCGAATAGTCAGTTGCCTCTACCCGAACAGACTCCGGTGTAGACTCAAGTTTATAAGAGCCGGGCTTTCCACCGGTATCTTTCAACTGGAAATACATATCTACCTGATTCTGATCGGTAGTGACTTCAACAGAAGACGATATGACATTCCGAAGAATCTCCTGCAGATACCCGACAGCCGGAAACAAGGACTGATCGGAAACCCCAATCTTCATTCCATCTTTTAAAACAAACGAGCCAGACTGCTCGGTCAGACTAACGGGGGTAGGTAGGATTGCAATTTCTTGCTTGACGGTGGGCGTACAAGAAGAAAAAACACAAGCTGATACAATGAGTAAAGAACTACTTAGTTTTTTGAACATGCGGTTAACTATTTAATAAATGATTTGTCCTGTCTTTAATTGACCATCTATATATAATACAACTAAAACATAGAAACTACTAAAAACCCGGAAAAAGTTTTTTTGCGACTTGACGTCACAGACTCCTATAAATGTTTATCTTTGCTAGCCAATCGCAATCAAACAATTAATTATAAAGAGTCACTTCAATGTCAAGAGAGAACATCTTAATCAAAACCTCATGGATTAGCACCATTGGCAATGCAATCCTGTCCGCATCAAAAATCATCATCGGTTTATGGGCCGGTAGTTTGGCGGTAGTGGGCGACGGTATCGACTCGGCAACCGACGTCGTTATCTCTATCGTTATGATTTTTACGGCACGCCTCATCAACCGTCCTCCTTCAAAGAAATATGTATTTGGTTATGAGAAAGCGGAAGGCATCGCGACAAAGATTCTGTCACTGGTGATATTTTATGCCGGTATGCAAATGCTGATATCTTCCATTCAAAGCATCTTTTCAGATGAAGTGAAAGAGATACCATCGGCTATCGCTATCTATGTGACTATATTCTCTATTGTCGGCAAACTGATGCTGGCTTCGTACCAGTACAAACAGGGAAAGAAAATAGACAGTTCCATGCTGACGGCGAATGCGATAAATATGCGTAATGATGTTGTCATCTCGGCCGGAGTTTTATTAGGGTTGATTTTTACTTTTATATTCAAATTGCCGATACTCGATTCGATAACGGGATTGATAATCAGCCTCTTTATCATCAAGTCGTCCATTGGTATTTTTCTCGACTCGAATGTGGAGCTTATGGATGGCGTGAAGGATGTCAATGTGTATAATAAGATATTCGAAGCTGTCGAGAAAGTGCCGGGAGCAAGTAATCCGCACCGGGTCAGGTCGAGAATGATAGGAAACCGGTATATAATTACGCTCGATATAGAGGTGAATCCGCAGATAACGATTACACAAGCGCATGAGATTGCCGGGGCGGTGGAGAAAAGTATTGAAAGCTCGATAGATAATGTCTATGATATTCTGGTGCATGTGGAACCTGCCGGGGAGTGTCAGACGGATGAGAAATTCGGGGTAGACAAGGATATGGTGTGACACGTGAAAATCTTCGGCAACAAAGAAAGCTATTCCGCTTCTTTTTCTTAACTTTGCATTCATCGTTCACATTTTAATAAAAATTTGATATGGAAGAAGGAACATTCAGGCGCTATCCTATCGGGATACAGGATTTTGAAGATTTGCGCAATAATGATTACATATATGTTGATAAGACTGCACTGATTTATCAACTCGTCAATACAAATAAGATTTATTTCCTGAGTCGTCCCCGTCGTTTCGGGAAAAGTCTGCTTGTCTCTACGCTCGAAGCCTATTTTCTGGGAAAGAAAGAACTTTTCAACGGACTGGACATGGAGCAGTTAGAGAAAGACTGGACAGTGTATCCGGTGCTACATATCGACTTTAGCGGCAGTAAATATATGGAAGCAGAGTCACTTCGCGCATCTATCAATGTTCAGCTGTTACTTTGGGAAAACGTCTACGGACGTCAGGAAGGCGAAGACACATTTAGTTTACGTCTGGAAGGTATCATCCGCCGCGCTTATGAGCAAACCGGGCAGCAGGTTGTCGTATTAGTGGACGAATATGACGCCCCGATGCTGGACAGTAACAATAACCATGAGTTGCAGCATGAGATTCGTGGTATCATGCGCGACTTCTTCAGCCCCTTAAAAAAGTCAGGTAAATATCTTCGCTTCCTCTTCCTGACGGGCATCAGCAAATTCAGCCAGATGAGCATATTCAGCGAACTTAACAATCTTCAGAACGTCAGCATGAGCGATAATTACAGCACTATCTGCGGTATCACCGAACAGGAACTGCTGACACAGATGAAAATTGATGTCGAACAGATGGCACAAGCCAACGATGAAACGTATGAAGAGGCGTGTGCCCACTTGAAGAAGCAATATGACGGATATCATTTCAGTAAATCCTGTGTGGATGTGTACAATCCTTTCAGCCTGATTAATGCTTTTGCCCAAAAGAGTTATGAGAACTACTGGTTTTCTACCGGTACCCCTACCTTTCTGATAGAACTCCTGCAACAAATGAACTTTGATATCCGTCTGCTCGACCGTATGGACGCCAAGCCGGAAGACTTCGACAAGGCTACGGATTGTCTCACCGACCCAATTCCGGTGCTCTACCAAAGCGGTTATCTCACAATCAAGTCGTACGATGCTTTCTTTCGTACCTATACATTAGGCTACCCGAACGAGGAAGTAAGAATCGGCTTTATCGAGTCGCTCATCCCTTCTTATCTTTACCAACCTACGCGCGAAAGCAACTTTTATGTAGTGTCCTTTGTGCGTGATTTAATGAAAGGAAACCTTGAATCTTGCCTTGAACGCACCCGGTCTTTCTTCGCCTCTATTCCGAACGACCTAAACAACAAAGAGGAAAAACATTATCAAACTATATTCTATCTTCTGTTCCGCTTGATGGGACAATATGTGGATACCGAAGTCAAAAGCGCTGTCGGACGGGCGGACGTGGTTATCAAAATGCAGGATGCTATTTATATACTTGAATTTAAAATGAACGGCACCGCAGAAGAGGCTTTAGCGCAGATTAACAGCAAAGGGTATGCGATTCCTTATGAGGCAGACCACCGGAAAGTGGTGAAGGTCGGCATCAACTTCGACAGTACCACGAGAACGATTGGAGACTGGAAAATCGAAACGGATTAACAGCGTACGCCACTTGCTTGAAGTAGACAAGGATATGATGTGACACATGAAAAAGGCAGCAGTTGCTCTCGTCTGTGAGTAACTGCTGCCTTTTTGCGTGTTCTGTGCTGTCGTAGCCGGGAAATTAGGGTGTATTGCCACAGCTTGCTGTGGTGCGTTTCCCTAACTTGTTGTGGCATGCTCCCCTTGCCTGCTGTGGCATGCTTCCCTAGCCTGCTGCGGCACGTCTCCCCAGCCTACTGCGGCACACATCCCTTTCCGCCGTTCCGGTTTTACGTATTCAATAGGCTGTTGCTTTGATACGCAGCTTGATGGCATTTTCGGCTGTATCCAGTACCAGTTCGCAGTTTTCAGAGGTTACAGAACTACCGGTGACGTCCATTTCCAATGAGGTGATTTTCTCAAGATCGAGTTGGGTTAAGGTGTATCCGTCTCCTTTCACCACCGTGAATCCACCTTCGGGAAAATGGGATGGCCGCATCTTCCATTGAGCCACAAACGTCAGTTTGTCCTTGTCAAGGGTGATTTTCTCTACCGGTGTAGAGTTGTCTTTGTCGTCGCCGCCGCAGGCGGTTACCAACGTTGCTGCCACAAGGCAGAGGAAAAAGATTCTTAGTTGTTTCATGCGTCTTTCTGTTTTCTTTAAAAGGGTAAATTATGAAAGGCTGCCGCTTTTTTGTTTGCCATGAGGGCGGATGCGCTGTCTGCAGCCGGACTGTCCGTCCTCATTCGTGACCTGCTTCTTTATGCAGCCGGGTCGGGGGCTTCACCTCCTCCGGGGATTTCAGGGTCGGGCGCTTCGCCACCGCCACCGCCACCACCCGCGTTTTCGTCACCCAGCAGAATCGGGAAACGGTAAGAGCGTGGCGTTTTCAATGCCTTGTTGCTTCCGCTATATTGTGTCGTGATGCTTAGCGCATAGAGCTTTCCGGCTTCTATGGCAGGTAGCATGATGGTGAGTTGTGACGGTGCGTTGTGAACGATGACGGACACTTTCAACGGGACGGCTCCCTCTTCGTCTTTGGTGAGATAGATGCCGACCGAAGGGTCGTCACCGAGGATTTTAATGTTGCTTCCGCTGATAACGGCAGGACCGCCGGAAGTGATGACCTGGCTGATACTCTTCGTCACGGAGTCGGTGATGGAGTTGATGACCGGCCCCGTCTGTGCCAGCCCGTTGCAGATTACTTTTACGGCTTTGAGCTGGTCGCGCAGCAGTTGTCCCGGTGTGTAGGACACACCGAGCGAGTGCTTCGTGGCGTCAAACTGGGCGTTCTCCCCGAGGAACGAACCGCGTACGGTGACGATGTACTGTCCCACACCGTCTACCACGCTCTTCCCTTCGGCGATGGCTTCCACCTTCTTCTGGTCGGCAAGGTCGAGGATGTTCTCGATGGTTTCCTGCCGGTACTCGGTACGCTCCTTGATGATGCGTGCTGCGATTTCTTTGTTGTGCAGACTGCCTGTGATGCGTGCGCGTCCGGTGTAGTCGCCTTTTTGCTCGGTCATGATGTTGTCGTAAAGGTCAACATTGAGCGTGATTTTTTCGTTTGTTGCCATGATAATGATTGTTTTAAGGAAAGTGAATATCTATTTATTAGTTACGTTCTGTGCTGCTTGTCATTTCGCACGTATCTTGATAGCATTACCGTCCAGATAAAGTTCGAAATAACTGTCATAATATGTCATGCCCCCAGTAGTATTAGTCATCAGATGGAACTTCATAAGATCACTGTCAGTCAAGGTGTAGCTGTCGGTTCCCTTAACAACGGTTTCGGCTCCTGGCCGGACAGTGGAACGACTCAACAAGTAATCATATAGATCTAATTTAAAATCAGAATCCGCCGGAAGTTCGTTTTCAACCGTAACGGTGGGGATGGTCACTTGATTGCCATTAATCGCAGCTTGCAGACAGAGGCTCCGTTCACTCCCATACGTTCCCTCCTCCCTTGCTTTTATTTTTCCGCCTTTCAGTTGCAGTATTCCTGTAGGGGCAACAAGCACTTCCTGCCCCTTTATGCTTTTGGAGATTTCAGCATCGCCTTCCATAATGAGCGTGGCATTATCACCGACAGAGATACCAATTAGCTGGTCATTATCATTCCCATTGCCGGAATATAGTTCGAAGCCGTTACCCAGCGTTAGTTTGCAAGACGCCCTAACAAATATGCAGGCGACTTCAGCTAAATGGGCATCAGCATTTCCATAAATGTTGAGGTTGGTCAGCTTCAATGACGCGCCGTTTGTAAGCTCAAAAAGGCTTTTGTCGCTAGCGGTACGGGAAATACTATAATTATCGCCGCTGATAGGATTATTTCCGTCGTCAATAGCAATGTGTTTGCCGTCTATTGAAAAGGCAAAATGCTCTGCATCCGCAGCAACCTCAAAACTTCCACCGAGGATGATTTGTGTTGGTGCATCCGCAGTGCCGTCTGCCGTTTCAATAGCGGTTTTCAGTTCGGCTGCGGTAGTGACAAGCGTCTTGTTGCTGACCGTCACAAGGCAGGTGGCGGACTTTTCGCGTGCGGTGGCGGTGATGGTAGCTGTTCCTTCAGCTACGGCGGTCACCAGTCCGTCTTTACTTACGGTGGCTACGGAAGTTTTGTCACTGCTCCATACTACGGATTCGGCAGTCACCCGGTCGGGGACAATGGTGGGAACCAGCGTTTCGGTCGCTCCCGATTTCAGGGTCAGAGTCTCATGATTGAGGGTGATGCTCTCTACGGGCACGGAGTTGTCGTCATTGTTGTCGTCGCCACAGGCGGTTGCCAACGTTGCTGCCATAAGGCAGAGGAAAAAGATTCTTAGTTGTTTCATACGTCTTTTGTCTTTCTAAAAGGGTGAATAAATCGTGTTCTCTTTTCGGACAAAAATAATATGCAACAACGAAAAGGTATAGCCAAAATCCTGCATTGTATAGCCAAAATCCTGCAAATCTTGCAGGATTGCCGGAAATTCCATTGTTCGGAGAAACTTCTACCTATGCATTGATGGAAACAACAGCATTTGATGATAAAAGAGTATCGCCTTCTCCTTTAAAGTACAGACTTTTGTTGGCGGAACTCAGTAGGAGTCATTTTTACCAATTCGCGGAAATTGCGGTTGAAGGTGCGCATTGCCTTGAAGCCCGACGCTCCGGCAATGTCTTCGATTGTGTGGTTCGCGTAGTCCGGAAGCAGGAGCAAGTCCATGGCATGACGGATGCGCAGGCGGAGAAGATAATTTTGCAAGGTCAGTCCTGTGGCACGCCCCACAGCGGCGGAGAGATTACGCTCGTTTGTGCCAAGAGCTTTAATCAGGTCGTCACGCTTGAAGTTGTAGTCGAGGTACGGTTGTTCTTTCTGCAGATAGGCTTCGAGCTCTTCAAACAAGTGGTTGCTATCGCCGGATTGCAGGTAACAGATGAGGTCGCCCATATCGGCTTCGAGCGGTGGTTGGGACAGTTTTCCATCCTGTTCGACGATAAAACGGCGTAGCATCTCGTAAGTGTAATGATAGTTAGTGTACAGCCATGCAAAAGCAGGATAGAAAACCACGATAAGGAAACTGAAACTAAACTCGGGTATCGGTCCCGGACAGACAAGTAAAACCCATGCGCCAATGCCGATACTCAACGCATAAAGGAAAGCGCGCATCGTCCACCGGAGTTCCAGTTTTGAGATACACTCTCCGGTCAATTCTTTTAAATGCGTGATGTAGCGGTGTTTTTTACGGAAAAAGAGGCGGACGTAAACGAACAGTTGTACGGTATAGGTGACACCGAACAAGGTCCGCACTGCCAACGGGAGATTGTGAACGACACACGCACGCCATTCTGCTAAAGAATATACACAGACGTCCGCTTCAATGCAGCAACTCACCACATACAGCAGAATGAAAACGAGCGAAGGCGCCGCATGCTTCATCACATTGGCAAAAGTGACGTATCTGCTGTCGAACAGCAATATCAACATAAACGTGAACATCAACGCCTGCGAAGAAGCAAGCACCAACACCAATATTGAGAATAAGTCCAACGACCGGTATACGCCGAACCCGTCAACCAGCAACTCCGCCAAATGACCGGCAGCGATAATGAGAGAAGCAGCGATGAAGAAATGGCATGCACGCCTGTATTTGGGATTAATGGCGTGCGCCATCTGCTTGAAGCAGACAAGACCGAAAGATATAGACAGACATATTCCGATAATAATGCCGTTTGTTAGTGTGTGTAAAGCCGGTATATCCATTGCTTAGCATTTATTTTCCCGACAAAGTTAATGAATCTTGACGAGAAACCGACTAGTTACACCCTGTAAAACTCGACAAGTCTGCAAAATCGTATAGAAACAACCTAATAGCTAATCTTCACTCCGGCAAAGAAACTTCTCGGCAGAGAAGGCCCGTAAATATAGCCGGAATCCCGATTAGCTCCTCTATCAAAGTCCTTCTGATAAGACTCAAAGAGGTTCTGAACTCCGCCGTTTAGTTGCAAATCGACTGTTTTGTATAGCTTGAAGTCATAAGCCAGTTTCACTCCCAAATCGAAGAAACGGGGTGTACGGATGGCTTCCGCCTTTCGTTCGGGCATTGCGCCCAGTTCGGCGTTCTCGGCGGTGATATCCATGCGTTGCACTAACATTCTCCCGGTATAAGTTCCTGACAGGGCAATGGATAAAGGTTTGATGGGAGTATAAGTAGCTGTGAAGTAACCATATGTATCGGGAGTACGGAAAATTTTCTTTTCTGCCGGTGCGTCGTCATGCCATTTATGAGGTTCATCGTATCGGCTGCGTTGCAAAGTGAGTCCCGCTTGTATTTGCAGGATGGAAAGATAAGCCACTTTGCCCTCCAGCGTTAGCCCCATCACTTTCGCGCCGGGACCGTTACTGCGTGGTTTTACCAATATCCCATCGCCACGGTCATAAGGTTCGCCCAACACGAAGACATCTGTCAGTCTTGTATAAAAGCCCTCGATCAAGAAATTCGTCTGGAATACTCCGAAACGGTGATACATATCTGCGGACGCACTGAAACTTTGGGATTTCTCTTCTTTCAAGTTCTTCGCACGCTCAATCATTGCCACTGTTCCGCCCACATTTTCAATATGCATATCTTCATCAAAAGCCTGCGGAGCACGGAATCCGGATGAATAGCTCAAACGCAGGTTTATATTCTGTGTCGGGTTGAAACGCAAGTTGGCACGGGGGCTAAAGATGACATTATCTACCATGTTATGCTTATCCAGACGACCACCGATCAGAATGCCCCAACGGTCGTTCTTCCACTCGTTCTGCAGAAAAGCACTGTAAATATTTACCGTCTGATCCGTGTGGCGGTCATATCCCCACATATTATCTTTCAGACGATCACGGTTATATTCAAGTCCTGCCGTGAGGTCAGAAGGCATAAAAAAACACTTATCAAACGTATGTACATACTGCGCGCCGCCCATAGCGGTTAAATCCGTTGTTTTTCCATAGGCTTTCAGAGGATCGTTACCCGGTCCGTAATAACTGTCCCGATCTGTATTGGCGGCTGACGCAAAGATACTTAGACGGTTCTTTTCATCTGGCGAGAAATAATCGAACTTCAAACTTCCACCATCAATCGAATGTTGCAACTGCTCTGCAATATGGGCTTCGTGAGGAGGACGGTCCAACATATCCCCTCCCCGACGGAATTCCTGCATGTGGTGATATTCGAAGGTTAGTTTGGAGTAAGTGCTTGTTTTCAGATAAGAGCGGAAGCCCACTGTCTGATTCTTCAATTTAGGTAGTTCGGTGAATCCGTCTCCGTCATAATCATATCCGGACCGGTGACGGTTCTGACCAAAGATATACAGTCCGGCACGATGATCGTCCGTCACTAATGAAGCATTCAGGGAGGTATTGTTATCGAATGAGGAGCCGCCCCCTAAAGCAGTAAGGGTGTGCGACAGCTGGCCGGAATTGCGCAAAGGCTCTTTGGTGATTATATTGATGGTTCCTGCAATGGCCGAAGAGCCGAACAAGGCGGAACCTCCCCCACGCATCACTTCTACGCGTTCAATCATGCTGGCGGGAATCTGTTCCAGGCCATACACTCCGGAAAGGGCACTGAATACGGGACGGGAATCTATCAAAATCTGCGTATACGGTCCGTCCAGTCCATTGATGCGGACTTGCTGGAAACCACAATTCTGGCAGTTTGTCTCTACACGTACACCGGGCTGAAAGTTCAGCCCTTGCGATAAAGTGGAAGAGTTAGTCGTTTCAAATAGCTTCAGATCGACGACATTTACCAAAGTAGGAGCCAAACGGCGCGTCGTTTCACTGCGGTTGGCGGAAACCACTACCCCATCCAAAGCAATCGCGTCCTCTTCTATTTCAAAATCCTCTTCCAGTGTCTTTCCTTTTTTCAGAGTCACGTTGCGGGTCACGGTCTTGTAGCCGACCGAGCTAACCTCCAGTATAAAGTTACCTTCCGGCAAATTCTTCAAAAAATAATGTCCGGTAGCGTCGGTCACGGTTCCTATCGTTGTTCCTTTCAGTGCAATGGTGATGTAAGGAAGGTGCTCTTTCGTTTTCTTATCCAGTACATGGCCTATGATGTTCGCATCGGATTTTTTCAGTTCAGGGTAGTCCGGATATTCAGCCAATGCGTATGACAGGACACAATACAGGCCGGCCAGGACTAAAAGATATTTCTTCATTGTCGTTAGTCTTTTAATGTTTAAAATCAAAAATAATAATAAGGGAAAGGGAAGCAGCGATCATTAATCGTTGTTCCTAACTGATGAATACTGTTCCCGAAAAGATAGACTAAGCGACAGGAGGTGCTCTAAGAGATATGACGCCCGGACAAGAACGGTGATATGGCTCAACTTGCGGGCGGATAAACAGGATACATAATAGAGATAAAGCAGCGACCGCGAATGTAGGTATTAATCCGCTGTCTGTCACCAATACATGATTCAACAGGTGAATGAGTTGGAATTCAACCGTCGTATGGCTATGTTCACTGCCTTTTTTAAATGGATGCGAATGGACAATCGTTACCCCGTTTACTACATGGGAGTGATTAAATAAAGTGATTCCTGCCATGTACGAGATAAACAGTACAGGCAAAAACCACTTCATTATATGTAGGTACAATTGTTTCATCCGGTAATCTTGCACATCTATTCTGTGCAGTAAAGTCAGGGTTTAGTTTGTTTTTTTGCAAAGATAAGGATTGTCTCCATGCAAAACAATCCCTATTTATAACGATTTTAAATCTTAACCGAATCTTAATAACTGATCTTCACCCCGGCAAAGAAGCTTCTCGGAAGTGACGGACCATAGATATAGCCGGAGTCACGGTCAGCTCCTTTATCGAAGTCGTCCTGATAGGCATTGAAAATATTCTGTATGCCGGCATTCAACTGGAGGTTCATCGACTTGTAAAGTTTGAAGTCATAAGCAGCTTTCAAACCGATATCGAAAAAGTCTTTGGTATTCACCGTTATCGGATTTTCAAGGAATCCCGGAACCGGCTCGTGGGGAACCAGCATCGAACCGGTATAGGTACCGGAAAGAGCGATAGATAACGGTTTTATCGGGGTGTAGGTTGCTGTAAAATAGCCGTAAGTATTTGGCGTACGCATCATTTTCTTCACCGCCGGAGCTTCTTTGTTCCAGATGTGCGGTTTGCTGTAATGGCTCTGTTGCAGAGTGACTCCCGCCTGAACTTGGATTTTATTCAGGTAAGCCATCTTTCCTTCCAGTGTCAATCCCAGAACTTGCGCTCCTGATGCATTGTGACGGGTACGTGTCAGAATTCCATCCACTACCTCTCCGTCGGTAAGGGCAAAAACATCCGACAACTTTGTATAGAATCCTTCTACCAGGAAGTTAACCTGAAACGCACCAAAACGATGATAAATATCTGCCGAAGCACTCAAGCTCTGTGATCTTTCTTCTTTCAGATTATCCGCCAATTCAACCATCGCTACATTACCGCCTACATTTTCCACATGCAAATCTTCGTCGAAAGCCTGCGGAGCACGGAAGCCGGATGAGTAACTAAAACGAAGATTGATGTTTTCTGTCGGATTATAACGCAAGTTGGCACGCGGACTGAATATCACATGGTCAATCAGATTATGCTTATCCAAACGGCCGCCAATCAGGAATCCCCAATGATCATTTTTCCATTCGTTCTGAAGGAAAGCACTACCGATATTCACTTTCTGGTCTACCGTGCGGTTGTATCCCCACATGTTATCTTCCAGTTTGTCCTGATTGAACTCTATTCCGGCAGTCAGGTCGGAAGGCATGAAGATGCATTTGCCGAAGCTGTAGACATACTGTGAGCCTGCCATCCAGTTCAAGTCAGTGGTGTTTCCGTAAGCATCCAAAGGGTCTCTGTCACCTGGACCATAATAGCTGTCGCGATTGATATGCTGTGCAGATGCAAACACATTGAAACGATGGTTCTCGTTAGGGGAGAAATAATCGAACTTCAGTCCTCCGCCATTGATTGAGTGTTCGGTCTGCTCCGCCACATTCGCTTCATGAGGCGGGCGGTTCAATAAGTCTCCTCCCCTGCGGAATTCTTCCATGTGGTGATATTCAAAAGTAAGTTTCGAATAAGTCGTTGTTTTCAGGAACGAACGGAAACCAATTGTCTGACCGTGCAATTTGGGTATTTCGGAATATCCGTCGCCGTCATGGTCATACGCAGAACGGTGGCGGTTCTGACCGAAGATATACAGACCTGCACGCTGGTCGTCCGTCACGAGAGACGCATTCAATGCCGTACTGTTGTCGAAAACGTCGCCATCGCCAATTCCCGTAATCGTATGAGATAACATACCAGAGTTGCGCATCGGTTCTTTGGTGATGATATTGATTGTACCGGCAATGGCAGATGAGCCGAACAGTGCCGAGCCGCCTCCACGCATCACTTCCACACGTTCTATCATGCTGGCAGGAATCTGTTCGATACCATACACACCGGAAAGCGCACTAAAAATGGGACGGGAATCGAGCAGGATTTGCGTATAAGGGCCATCCAGTCCATTGATACGCACTTGCTGGAAACCGCAATTCTGACAATTGGACTCTACACGAACACCCGGCTGAAAGCTCAAGCCTTGCGCCAAAGTCGTAGAATTGGTATTCTCAAAGATTTTCAAATCTACTACATTCACCAGTGTCGGAGCCAGACGGCGGGTGGTTTCATTACGATTGGCAGATACGACTACGCCATCCAAAGCAACCGCATCTTCTTCTATCTCGAAATCTTCTTCCAATGTACGCCCTTTCTTCAGCGTCACATTCCGTCTGACGGTTTTATATCCCACCGAACTGACCTCCAGCACAAAATTACCTTCGGGAAGATTCTTCAAAAAATAATGCCCGGTAGCATCGGTCACAGTTCCGATGGTCGTACCTTTCAAGGCGACTGTAATATAGGGTAAATGCTCTTTTGTATTTTTATCAAGAATATGGCCAACGATATTGGCATCTGACTTACGTAATTCGGGATGATTAGGATATTCATGAGCTTGTCCTTCGAGGGCAGGCAACAATGTGCAGCACAAGCAGACAAGCGAAAAGATGTAATTCTTCATTTTTCGTTTGTTATTCGTTTTCGATAAGTATTTACATGGATAGACAGATAATGCCCGTACCTCATGCAAGGTACGGTATCATCATTTAAAGAATAGAGAAACGAATAACCGGGGGTGCCCTAAGTCCCACTACCCCATGATACGGACAGTGATAGTGAGTGTGTTGCGAACGTCCGGGCAACAAGCATAATAAGAAAGGAATAAAAAGGGAAAGAGCAAAAACAACAGCCGCACCGTCTGCCGTTAAGTGAGACAGACAATGAATCAGCTGTAGTTCGACTGTAGAATGTTCATGTGCCGCCCCTTTCTTAAACGGGTGTGAATGGACGATTGTCACGCCATTGACCACATGCACGTGGGCAAAGAATGTAAAGCTTACCAGATACGATACAAACAGTATCGGCAAGAAGTAGCGTGTAATATTCAATAACAATCGTTTCACCTCATTTTTTTCTTTGAGGCGGCAAAGATACGAACTATTTATTTAACAATCAATTATTATATGAAATTCTGTTAATATACAGCCGAGGCTATTACTTGAATAAACAGAATTAAGAATACCATGGCAATCGGATAAACAGTTGCGTAAGCTACGCTCGGAATATTGCTATCCACCATCGAGTCGGCAGCAGCGAGTCCCGGAGTACTTGTCATCCCTCCTGTAATAGTTCCCAGCAAATCGAGCAGACTGATTTTAAATACGAAATGTCCGACAATGGCTGCAACAAGCATTGGCACCAATGTGATGGCGGCTCCTACTCCGAACATCAATAATCCGCTTTCCTGGAAGGTAGCTACCAGATTCTTACCGGCAGAAGTTCCCACTTCGGCAAGGAAAAGAAGCAGACCTAACTGGCGCAACAACTGATTGGCAGGTCCGGACATAGACCAGATAATGGGTCCTGTCTTACCTATCGCACTCAACACAAGAGCTACCATCAAAACTCCCCCGGTCAGTCCCGGTGAGAATGACAGGCTATCAGAGAAAGAGATATTTATTTTGCCGAATAACACGCCCAATACAATACCCATTGCAATGGGGAAAAAGTCCGTATCAGATAGTTTCTTCGCATTATTTCCCAACAGGCGGGCTACTCCTTTAAGTCCCTCTTTCTCACCGACTACCATCAGTTTATCACCAAACTTCAAGGCTAGATCGGGAGACGGAGATAAATCAATACCGCTTCGACGAACACGAGTCACTGTACAACCAAAGTTTTTCTGTAAGTTCAAATCACCCAGTTGTTTGTTTATCATGTCTTTTTTAGTCAACAACAAAGACTCTATTTCCTGTGTTTTATCCAAAGGCAGTTCACCTTCTTCTCTATTGCCTACCAACACAGCCAGTTGATCCAGTGACTCTTCGCTGCCTACGGCTTGTATGTAGTCTCCTTCATGCAACACCGTATGGGCGGTAGGAATGGATATTTCATCATTGTGTTTCAGACGTGAAATGACAGCACCTGTCATACCACGCGCATTAATTTGCACCAAGCTGCGATCGAACACATTCGCATTAGTGACGCGATAAATACAAGTAGTCAATTCCGGGAATTGTCCGCGACGTTCTATCTCCAGGCGACGGGCTTCTTTATCTAAATCCACCCGCATGATTTTAGGCAACAGCTTGACAAACAGAATCACGCCGATCACTCCAAACGGATATGCGATACCGTAAGCAATGGATGCCAGAGGAGAATTGGTACTGTCGATGGCAACAGCCAAACCCGGCGTACTAGTCAGCGCTCCGGCAATCAGACCGACAACACTCGGTGTATCGATATCAAATGCATATTTCAGTCCGACTGCAGTAAGACAGGCGGAACAAATAATAAGCATAGTGATGAGAATAAGCGTCTTTCCTTTGCTACGGAAAGAATCGAAGAATCCGGGCCCTGCCTGAATACCGATGGTAAAAATGAAGAGCACCAAGCCGAAATTTCCTAATTCTTTAGGAATGATAACACCAAAATGCCCGAAAAGAAGGGCAATGAAAATAACTGCCGACACATCGAGAGATAACCCCTTAATTTTAATTCTTCCCAGCATAAATCCCAATGCGACAATCAGGAAAAGGGAAAAATAAGAGGAATGCAATAAGTCAGTAAACATAAAAAATAAAGGTTAGTTAGTTTAAGGGCGCGAAGGTACGGATTTTATTTAATCCTCACAACATTCCTTGCAGCAAGTAGTCCTTTCGTCTTCAAACTCCAAAGTGGCATGATGAATACCTGCCTCTTCAAGTGCTTCCTTTATATGCTGTTTCACTTCTTCCAACTGTGTGATATTGTCAATAACAATATGGGCAGTCAAAGCGGTTTCCGTTGTGCTTAACGCCCAGATATGCAGGTGATGGCAATTCTCCACGCCGGGTTGTTCCATGATAAGTTGCTGTATCTTTTGAGCGTCTATCTCCACCGGTACTCCATCCAACGACAACCGAAGGCTATCGTGAAGCAATCCCCAAGTAGAGACAATAATGATAACAGCAATGCCAAGTCCGATAATCGGGTCAATAATACTCCATCCTGTATAGGTGATAATAATGCCGGAAACAACTACACCGACAGACACCAATGCATCTGCTGCCATGTGCAGATAAGCTCCTTTCACATTCAGATCCTTATCTTTATCTTTCATAAAGAGCCAGGCAGTCAGTGCGTTGATGACCACTCCCACCCCAGCTGTCCATGCGATGGCAGAACCATCTACGGAAACCGGGTGGAAGAATTTATCTACACTCTCGGCAATAATAATGCCCACGGCAACCAATAATATAACTGCATTTAATAAAGAGACAAGAATCGTACTCTTCTTATATCCATACGTGTAACGGCTATTGGGATGAACTTTCTGCAACCGGAAAGCCAACATAGCAAGCACCAGACTGGCTACATCACCCAAGTTATGCCCGGCATCAGAAAGCAATCCCAGAGAATTATAATAAAACCCTACTCCGAATTCTACGATAACAAAAGCAATATTCAGAGTGATGCCTATAATAAAAGCCTTATTGAGCGATGTCAACTGATGATTATGTTCGTGATGATGAGATTCCATATTATATATTGTTATTACATCTACTACCTAAAAAACATCTTATTGGGAGATTGGTTCATCCCCATTCCACTTTCGGCAATAGTAACAGCTCCCCTCCAGAAAAAACAAGCCACCGAAATGAATGAATCATCCCGATGGCTTATCCCCTTTAAACACCTTTAAACAAAATGAAAATATGCCTCATATACTAACTAAACTAACTAACCCTCGAGGCATATTTTAAAGAGGCTGTCGCATCAACCTCTTTTTATTATAGACAGCTTTCGCTCTCTAATCTTATTTACGAGCTTCGGCAATATAACCGAGAGCTTCTTCACATTTTGCAGTTACATAAGCCCAGTCTTCTGCTGCCACTTTATCTTTCGGGAACAATTTAGAGCCCATACCTACGCAGAATACACCAGCTTTGATCCATGCAGTCAGGTTTTCTTTAGTAGGTTCTACCCCACCTGTCACCATCAGCTTAGACCATGGCATCGGAGCCATCAAGCCTTTCACGAAGTTAGTTCCGTAAACATCACCCGGGAATACTTTGCAAAGATCGCAACCTACTTCCTGCGCAAAACCTACTTCTGATACAGAACCGCATCCCGGAGTATAAGCTACCGAACGACGGTTACATACCTTAGCAATTTCAGGATTAAACAACGGACCTACTACGAAGTTAGCACCCAGCTGCAAGTACATAGCAGCAGTAGCCGGATCAACGATAGAACCGATACCGATTGCCATTTCAGGACATTCTTTTGCTGCGAACTTAACGATTTCAGCAAATACTTCCTGTGCGAAGTCACCACGGTTTGTGAATTCAAAAGCACGAACACCACCGTCATAACAAGCCTTTACTACTTTCTTTGCAACTTCTGCATCTTTGTGATAGAATACAGGAACCATTCCTGTAGAGCCGATCTTATTCAATACGGCTATTTTATCGAATTTTGCCATCTTATTATTTACTATTTTATTATTTACAATTTACTATTTAATACTTTTGCTATTTATTATTCATCCGGCCTTTCATAGTGGTTATCGAGCTAACTATTATTTTTAAAAGTTCCTCATTTTCTTTGTATAAATCAACTAACAATTCTGATTTAACCAATTGAACTTCCATTAATAATTCTAGCCAATATAAAGTCTCATCCAATTCTTCTTCCACCATCTTCAATTTATTAAGAAAATCTTTATCTGATTTTCCTAAACATGCAGCTCTATAATTGGCAGCAGGAGATGTACCCGAACGAATGATTTGATTACCGATAGCTCTACCAGCAGGAGTATTGGGCAACTTATCTACTAATCGAATAATACGTATTGCTAATTCCTTTAGTCTATTTTTAAGTTCAATAGTTGTCATTACGCAAAAGTATTAAATCGTAAATAGTAAATCGTCCAATCGTAAATAAGCTTATCTCTGTACGCGACCGCTTGCGTCACCACCAGCCAATGCTTCTACTTCTTCTATAGAAACAAGGTTGAAGTCACCATTGATAGTATGTTTCAATGCAGATGCAGCAACAGCGAATTCAAGAGCAGCACCCTGATTAGGTTTAGTCATCAAACCATGGATGATACCGCCGGAGAAAGAGTCACCACCACCTACACGGTCGATAATCGGATCGATATCATAACGTTTTGAAGTATAGAATTCTTCTCCGTTGTAGATCATAGCTTTCCAACCGTTGTGAGTAGCAGAGAAAGATTCACGCAAAGTAGAAACTACATATTTGAATCCGAATTCTTTCATCATTTGCTGGAAGATACCCTTATAGCCTTCAGCATCTGTGTGGCCAGCCTCAACGTCAGCATCCGGTTTGAAGCCCAAGCAAAGTTCTGCATCTTCTTCGTTACCGATACATACGTCTACAAACTGCATCAACGGTTTCATGATAGACTGTGCTTTTTCTTTCGTCCACAGTTTCTTACGGAAGTTCAAGTCAACAGAAACAGTTACGCCGTGACGTTTTGCAGCTTCACAAGCCAGACGAGTCAACTCGGCAGCCTTGTCAGAAATAGCCGGAGTGATACCAGACCAGTGGAACCAGTCAGCACCTTCCATGATAGCATCAAAGTCGAAATCAGTAGCGTCAGCTTCAGCAATTGCAGAATGAGCACGGTCATAAATAACTTTGCTAGGACGCATAGAAGCACCTGTTTCCAAGTAGTAGATACCTACACGGTCGCCACCACGGGCAATAAAGTCTGTCTTTACGCCATATTTACGCAATGCGTTAACAGCAGACTGTCCAATTTCGTGTTTCGGCAATTTAGTTACGAAATAGGCGTCATGTCCGTAGTTGGCACAGCTCACTGCAACGTTAGCTTCTCCACCACCATATACTACATCAAAAGAGTCAGATTGAACAAAACGAGTATTACCCGGAGTTGATAATCTAAGCATGATTTCGCCTAATGTAACGACTTTCTTTCCCATAATCTTATGTTTTAAATTCTAAGTTATTAATATTATGAACTTTCAATTTATCATTTTTAGCTAATTTTCGAGCTTAACACACTGATATAATGACTATTAATCCATAAATAGGATAGTATACAACACCTTTCGTGTGCGGGCACAAAGATACAACAATTTTCGTAATTACAAAAATTGTTATATATTTGTATCGAAAATATTAAGATTATTATTGTGTGCGAGCACAAAAACCTATATAAATAAGGTAATCGTATGAATAAATTGCCCGAAAGAATCAGAATTAAAGATATCGCGCGTCTGGCAGATGTATCAGTAGGAACGGTAGACCGTGTGATCCACAGTCGTAGCGGAGTATCGGAAGCAAGTAAGAAACGAGTGGAAGAAATTCTAAAACAGCTTGACTACCAGCCTAATATGTATGCCAGTGCGCTGGCTTCCAATAAGAAATATACGTTCATATGCCTTTTGCCGGAACATTTGGAAGGTGAATACTGGACTGCCGTAGAACTGGGTATCCACGAGGCTATTGCTACCTATTCAGATTTTAATACCTCGGTGAAAATCAACTACTACGACCCATACGACTATCATTCCTTTGTTGATGCCAGCGAAACGATTATCACTCTTCAACCGGACGGAGTTATGGTGGCCCCCACCGCTCCGCAATATACGAAAGGATTCACCGACCGGCTGCACACACTAGACATACCTTATATATATATAGACTCGAATATCAAGGATGTTCCTCCCCTCGCCTTCTTCGGCCAGAACTCACGTCAGAGCGGATATTTTGCTGCACGGATGTTGATGCTGCTCGCCAGAGATGAAAAAGAAATCGTCATTTTCCGTAAAATACTGCCCGTATCCCCATGATATAAAGCATCCTGTCCCGGTTCGACTCCGGTCGAAAACCGACCAGCTTGATTTGGAACTGGAGAATCACCACCAGTATCATCGCAATCGAAAGTGCCGTTCCAAGAATCGAGATCACACTGGTAAGGCGATTCTCCTTCAATATCTGGATAGCTTGTTTAAAATACTGTCTGAACATGAGAAAAGATATTTACGATTTATAATTTATGATTTCTTGCTTATGGCCAATGATGAACATCCCATAAATCTTTTCATTCATAATGCAAAGCCTCCGCCGGATTCATCTTTGCAATCCTGCGTGCCGGGAACCAGATACCGAGCCAGATCATACCGGCCAGCAACAGACAACTGCTTCCGAAAGTGACAAGAAAACGCCACCAGGTGTAAGCCAATCGGTCTGTGTCCGGCAAATCGAAATAGAGCATATTGAATATAAACACCAAAACCACCGGAATCGTAAAGATCAGCAAGAAAAGACCTTCCACGTTCAAAAAACATTTCAATGTGCCACGGGAAGCACCAAGAGCCGAACGAAGTCCCATTTCACCGCGGCGATACTGCGTACGGAGCCAAAATGTGCCGACAATACCGAAAAAGACATTCACCAGCATAAAACCGACAAGAGCTATTTTCTTCTTCAGATTGTCTATACTGCTTTTCAGTATAACCGGACGTTGTTCCTCCAACGGGATGACACTCGATACATACAGGTTATTCACTGACAGCCGTTCACCCATTTTCTCCAGGAAACTATCCATATCTTCCATACGAAACCCGTTTCTCATGCGGACCAGACAGTCCATATTTTGAGGCTTTGCATCGGAAGCTGATTTGGCAATATCTTCGTCAGTCCTCATCAAATAATAGAAGCAAGGTTTGCTTTTCACATATTCGTTCTGACGGATGGGAGAGGTAACGGCAGCAACCGTTTCGGAAGTCGTACTCTTGGAACCCCATTTCACCTGCTTACCTTTGCCGGACTGCCCTTGGAAGAAATCAGTCTCCATATCCCCTGATATGACAATATCGCCTGTACTTTCCTCCACGATCGGACGTATCGGACGGCCCTCCCTGTCACTAATCCGCAAGACATCGAAATAAGAAACAGTCACATTAAACATCTGGTAATAATTGGCCTTTACGCTTGTATCAGCATCCGCCCGTACCAACTGGGACCAACTGTTCGACCAGGTATACGGACAAGAATTCATCGCCAAACATATTTCATCCACCTGCGGAGCCCGACGGATGTTGTCAACCAAACGGACCAGATCTTCTCCATCGGTAGTCGTAAGCAACGAATCCGGGACATATCCCGGTATTTCAGGGCTCATCTTGCCGATATTCACCTTATAAACATTCGTTATATCGAAACCCAACGGCTTGTAATAGGTATACAGATTCACTAACAAAGAATCCATCATAATACATAACACGGCAAAAACCAATAATAGTTCCACAAATATCCAACCGTTATTCCGCCGTTGATGCCAGATTATTTTCAATATGTGCTTGATCATCGTCTTCTTAATTTATAAGTTAAACTATTCTCCGTCTTTCAGGGATATGACAATTTTCTGACGGGCAATGCGCATCGCCGGTATGCCTGCCGAAAGCAGATTCAGCAGTAAGCTGAAAAACAAAGCCAATAAAAACACAGCCGGCTGGAAAATCATATCCCCGCTTAAAGCCGTATCACGGCTTTGTAGCAAAAAATCTTTGCAAACAGGCAAAAGCAACAGGGAAAGGAGCAGACCAACCAGACCGCCGATCAACGTAATCACACTGTTCTCGTACAATATCTGGCGAACCAACACGCCGTAAGTCGCTCCAAATGCTTTACGCACTCCCATCTCCGCACGTCGTTTTTGCACGGCAGACTGTGTTACACCCAACAGGTTCAAAGCAGGCACAAGCAGCAGAAACAACAAAAGGCTACCGGTTTCCAAAAGATAATCTTTCACATCCACCTTACGTTGCCCGATCGAACCGATCGCTATGTCAAAACGTGTAATAGGATTCTCGAAGAAATTAATCTTCGCATCCTGCTTCATCCCGTTATAACGTTCTATCTGCTTCAACAATTCATGCCGGATCGCTTCGAAATCACGGCTGTCCTTTGCCAACAGGCAGGTAGAAAACCAGCCGGCCATATTTTCGGAACTGGTATTCGTCATCAGGATACGGTCGGTCGTATAGGGGACCCACACGTCACCGAAAGCCGTATCGGCGGCACGGCTGACGTCTTTCACCACACCACAAACCGTATAGGCTGTCAAATCGATTATCACAGTTTTTCCTACAACGTCTGTCGTTCCGTATAATTTCCGGGCCACACTCTCGGACACGACTGCTTGTGTAATCCCCGAATCAAAATCCGCTTGCGTAAATGGTTTACCGGTCAGAAAGCGGAAAGAAAAGACTTTCCAGAAACCGGTGTCCGTATATTTGATCTGATATCCTTTATACATCCGTTTCCCTGGTATGGATAAAGGCTTCAACTGCATGGCATAACCAGAAACCGCTTCCGGTATCTCCAATGAATAGAAACATTCCTTCACTGCTTCAGGAGACATGTTTCCCCGGTTCCACCCATTACTGGTCTTCACTTCCGTCCCACTATCCACATACATCATCCGGTCGCGGTTGTTCTCCGGATAAAAATTGGCGAACTGTATCTGGAACACCAGGACTACCACCATAATCATAGCAATGGAGATGGCTGTACCCGCTATGGAAATGACACTGACAAGACGATTCTCCTTCAGCATCTGAATGGATTGCTTGATATATTGCTTGATCATAAAACTTACTATTACACGTTAATCTTCTATTTTCAATTTGTTCTTGTCTTTATAAGCGTTCATGTCCGAGACAATGACCTGGTCACCTTCCTGCAGGCCACTAACCACTTCTACATATTCGAAATTACTGTCTCCCAACTGCACTTTGCGTTTCAACAACTGGTTTCCGTTTACGACAAAGAGTTCGTATTCTCCTTTTCCCACATAATAAGAAGAGTTGGCAATGCGGAGCACATCGTCTTTCACAGCATTCATCACATAGACATCGGTCTTCAAACCGGAACGAAGACGCTTATGATTGTCTTCCTCCAATTGGACCGTGAAAGAGATCACGCCGTTCTTCGACAAAGGAGTAACATCGCTGACCGTCCCGTCCAGTTTTTCACTGCCGATCTTGATAACCGCCTTACTGCCGGCAGCAATACGGTCTCCGTAGGTATCGGCAATCTCACCTTCGATCTTGAAATGAGACAAGTCGGAAACGATTGCCACCTTCGCTCCCTGGCCTATCTGCGAGCCGATCTCGTTGTTCACATAGGTCAGGATCGCCTTACGAGGTGAACGGATTTGGGCATCTTCCAACGTACGCCGAGTTTCGGCAAGGCTTTTACGGAAGATATTCAGTTCCAGCTCTTTTACTTTCTCAATATGGG
>ERZ791574.360-NODE-360-length-37599-cov-2.906137_pt1 | contig 37599 bp, 29 predicted proteins | sample MGYA00433098_ERZ791574 | MGnify/ENA primary metagenome ERZ791574 (study PRJEB30046, sample SAMN00791933) | human gut metagenome | study: EMG produced TPA metagenomics assembly of the A metagenome-wide association study of gut microbiota in type 2... | reverse complement strand
ATATTTTTGAGAAAATTTTTTTCAGGCTTCTTGTATTACTAATTTTTGTTTATACTTGCAGAAAATTTTTGCAAACCAATGGCACTCGTTAACAAATCAAAGAAAAGAGTAGTAGTAAGTTACAAGAACTTGTCACCTGAATTGCAGGAAGAGATCAAGAAACAATACCCAAACGGATATACCGATTCGATGTTGCGTGTTGACAAAGGACCAGGGAACTTTTTCTACGCAATTATGCTCGAAACCGAAGAGGTCAGCTACTTAGTCAAGGTTGACGTCAAAGTTGACGATCAAGTTGAAGATGAGGATGACAAAGATTACTATAGCGATGAAATCAAAGAGACGGATGATGATCAAATCATCGCAGAAGAGATGGAAGACGACGAATAGTAACCTTAATGCATAAAATATATCAAATCGGTTCATAATGAACCGATTTTTTTTGTATTTACATATACCTATCTAATATAGCAACACTCCTTATCACCCTATTGCAAATCACTCTCACAACAGTTTGCGATCCTAACGAGATTCAGTTGCATTCAAAGTTGACTCATTGTAAGCCTTCCTAACTCCGCAAGGAACACTTTTCAGGGGAGCATGAACTATCGCTATTAAGCATCGTCAAGACGCCCCAACATGCAGCACAATTGTTTATTTAACACTCGATTTGAGTTATTAGCACCCATCGATTTATTAAAACAGCATACAAAAAAAGGAGGATATTTATCCAATGCCCTCCTCTATTGATTATACAAGAGAATCCTACTACCAGTTCAGGATCTTCTTGAAATCGTATGCAGCTGGATCTGCTACATATTTTTTAGCCTCCTCGTAATCGGCAGGAGTGATGTAATTCAAGATATTCTCAACCACCTGGGTGAATTTATCCGAGGTAATATCAACCAAACGAGGCGGAATCTTACCGGTTTCAGGATCCTGCAGATCTTTCAAATAGAGTTCAGAGATCTGGCCTGCCGGATCAACGTAAACCATGCAACCAGTTTTACCCTCGCTGAAGAGCTTATAGGTACCCATACCCAGCAATGAGCAATATACCAAGTCATAAGCTACTGGAGTCTGGCAACGAACCTCGTAACCGATCTCTACCGGACGAGATTTAACTTTCAGGCCAAGCTCTTTCAGTTTCTTTTCCAACATTTCGTTGAAAATGTGAGCCTTTGACACCTTACCCAACTCTGGATGGCCGTGATCATCATATGAGAAGTGAATACCAGATTTCTGAATCTCTTCATTGCTCAGTGAGTGGAAGACACCCTCAGAAATCATAGCAACACCATAGTCAATACCCATGATCTTGCGTTTGATGATTGCTGATACAACCAAGTTGACAATCTTCTCAACGGTAATCTCTGTCTTGTTGAACATTTCAGGGATCACAATCATCGGATAATGGCAAGCAGTACCAATACCAAATGCCAAGTGACCTGCTGAACGACCCATCGCAGCTACTACAAACCAGTTACCACTGGTCTTTGCATCTGTTGCAACGGTACGACCAATAATCGAACCCATATCCTTAGCTGACTGATAACCGAAAGTCGGTGATCCTGCAGGCAGAGGAAGGTCGTTGTCAATGGTTTTGGGAACGTGAATATTGGCAATAGGATATTTCTTGGCTGCAAGGAATTTTGCAATACGGTTAGCCGTAGAAGCCGTATCGTCACCACCTACCGTTACCAACAGTTTCACGTTGTTCTTCACGAAGAAATCGAGGTTGAAATCCTCTTCAAAGTTTTTGTCAGTCGGTTTGAAGCGACTCATTACCAGGAATGATCCTCCGCGGTTAAAGATATCATCTGCCAGCAGGAAGTCAATATCAGTAGTTTTCGGGTTCTTGTTGAACAATCCCGAATATCCACCATGAAGGCCAATTACACGATAACCTTTCTGTAAAAAGGTCTTGGCTACACTTCCTACGACAGTGTTCATTCCGGGCGCTGGACCGCCACCGGTCAAAATTGCAATTGAATCCATTTTTTAAGCTTAATTATGTAAGTTCTGCAAAAAATTGTCTCCTTTTCGCACGAGAGCTATTCCACGTTCTTTGAAAAACAAAACGCAGCGTTTCAAAATTACGACTATTTTTTCATATTCCCGCCCGTTCTGGCTCTATTTTCATTTGCCAACTATCAAATCGCTAACGTAACAAATCCGTTACATCTGCCACTCTCTAAAATTTATGATCTATCGGCAAGGCTGCAATCCAACAAACAATTAGCAATCGGAGGTTGAGTCTCCTAACACTTTAGCCGCCATGCTGGCCGCCAACGTGTCACAAGCTGCTATTTTTTCGCTGGTAAGACGACCCATAATTTCAGCCGGTTCAGCGACCTGTTCCCAACCGATCTCTTCAGCAAATTGTTTCAGCGTACGTACACCGCCACCATTCCAGCTATATGTACCGAACAGTCCCAAATAGCGGTTCTTGGCTCCGATATGCAATAATTCCCGAGTCAGAGCATCCATAGTAGGCAACATCATGGTATTGTACGCGCAACTACCTAAAATTACTCCTTTGTAGCGCCAAATATCATTGATCAGGTATGACAAATGGGTCTTGGAGGCATCATGTACACGAATCTGCTTAACACCGGCTTCAGCCATTTTATAAGCAATATAATCAGCCATTTGTGCCGTATTGCCATACATCGAGCCATAAATCACAACAACCCCCTCTTCGGCCTCGTAATGGCACCAACGACGATATAGTTCGATCACTTTAGCCGGATCATTACGCCATACCAGTCCATGCAACGGGCAGATTGCACGGATATCCAAGGTCGATAATTTAGCAAATGCTTTTTGCACCATGTTGCTGTACTTACCTACGATATTGGAATAATATCGGCGCATCTCCGATTCGAGACGATCATCAAAAACGACCTGATCGTCAAAAGCGCCACCATCTATGGCACCGAAACTACCAAAAGCATCTCCAGAGAAGAGGATACCGTCCGTCATATCGTAAGACATCATGGTTTCAGGCCAATGAACCCACGGAGTGAAAACAAATTTCAATTTATGATGACCCAAATCCAAGGTATCACCATCTTTGACCTCTACCAGATTCGGCAGTTCTCCGAGATAGCCACACAAAACTTTAAAGGTTTTGACATTACCGATAATTTTCACATTGGGATAACGCTGCAACAGGCTTTGAATCTCACCACTATGATCCAACTCCATGTGGTGAATAACCAAATAATCAAGCTGACGATCTCCCAAAACGGAAGAGACCCAATCCAAATAACTACGGTCACTCCCCGCCTCGATCGTATCCATTAAGACACATTTCTCATCGCGAATCAAATACGAGTTGTATGAAACGCCATCAGGTAATGGCCACAAATTTTCAAAAAGATTTTTACGCCGGTCGTTGACTCTGGTCAAAAAAACGGCATCTGAAATTTGATGTTTAGAATACATAGAAGCTATTGTTTGTTTCATCACATTCACTTGTTGCCTCAGAGACAACAAACGGAATTACTTTGAAAAAACAGATATTTTGCCTGCTTTATTATATATTTGCAAAGGTATGAATTTTTTAGTTCATCGCATGAAACCTTGGCTGTACATAATCATTCCTTTATTGTTATGGGCAGCTCCTACTCAGGCCCAAAAAAGAAGCATATATACTGGTCTCACTTTAGAGAGAATCGAGGGCGACACGGTATTGGTTGCTGAGATAATTCCTGTATTTGTTTTTCCCCGCAAGATCGATACACGCAAATTTGCCAAACTGGTAGAAAATCTCAAAAAAGTCTATCCTATTGCCAAAGAGGCCAACCGGTTATTGCAAGAGATGGAGAAACACATGGCAACGCTCAAAACAGAGCGGGAACGCCAGCTCTTCACAAAAGCGATGGAGCGCCGGCTTAAGAAACAATACACCCCTGTTTTGCATCGCATGACCTTTTCTCAGGGAAAATTACTCATCAAACTGATCGATCGCGAAACAGGACACACCTCGTATGCATTGGTCAAAGAACTTCGCAATGGATTCAGTGCCTTTTTATGGCAAGGCGTCGGGCGCATCTTTGGCATGAATCTTAAAGACACGTACGATCCTACGGGAGACGATGAATTTATCGAGATACTAATTCGTCTTTACGAAGCCGGATATTTGTAAGATCATATATCTGCCTCTATGATTCATTCCAAGAATAAAGAGTTACACTATACTCTGTAAAGATAATACTATAAACCTACTATTTTCTCAGCATTCACCTTGGGGAAGAGATGCATCAGGTGAGAAACAGAGGAGGGGCCGAAACCCAAGTTTCGGTCCCTCCTCTGTTTAGTATTCACGGCACTTACGATAGCTCTTTATTTACGCTGGAAAATCTCCGGATATTTATTAATAAAATAGACCGGAGTACAGCTCCAGGCATGGCAATAACTGTTGATCGGATAAAATCCATAAGGAGATCTGAACTCATCATTGGGATCATAAACCTCCCAAAACGTATCAGCACCTTTGCGAACCATACCTCCCCAGTAATCAATCAAAGCGGTGCGAGCCTGCTCGGTCAGGCCACACTGGATCAACGCCTCGATCAAATAGTGATAAGCATATGGTGAACCAATATAACAAGCATCCGGTCGCTCCATAACGGTGGTCAACGCCCGTGCACCCTCTTTGGCTGAAAGAGTACCGGAAAGCACCATCCACACTTGAGACAAATATGACGCTTGTTTGTTAGGACCTGACAAAATCAATCCCGATTGACGATCGTAATAGGTTTCACGTGCTGCAGCTTTCATCCGAGCGATCAATTTTGGCCAGTCGCTCACCTCTTTTTCTTTGCCCAGCATACGAGCCAGATCGTAACTTTGCTCCAAAGCAAAAATCATTAATCCTTGAATCGACGCATCACGATTCAAATCCCCTTTCCAATCAAAAACAAGCCAGCTCGGCTTCAGTGCATTGTCATACACATATTGCGGATTGAGTGCCTCTCGAGCTACCTCAATCTGCCGTTTAACTAACGGCCACAAATCAACACCAGTCGTTGTATCGCCACTATACTTCACATAATCACGCAATGCCACTCCATATAACAGGGTATAATCCATACAATGCGTACCCTTCCCCTGGATTTTCCATTCGGGCCTTTCAAAAACCGTTGCACTCACCCATCCGGTCGAATCAGCCAAAGAGGCTAACAAATAGAGACAACGCTTGGTCAGATCATGATTTTTGAACGAATAGGAGTTAGCCAATGCCTCCAGATAAAGATCTCCAATCCACAATCGCAAATCTCGCTTTGGACCATCCTCATACACGGTTTGCATACACTCACTCAAAGTGGCTAATCCGACCGTATTGATGCGTTTAATTATATCCGGTGTTTCATCTGCGAGAGGCATGGGTATCCCTGAAGCCGATGAAACCGCTTTGACTTGCATGCCGGAAAAATTGAATTGAAAACTGGCAGAGACTCCCAACAGTTCAATTTTGACATAACGAAATGCCATTCGCCGTGCAATCGGTACTGTGATGTGCTCCGGGCAGGTCATCACCGTGACAATCTCATCCTGTAACCAGCCTCGGCTTAACCCACACGTGTATGGATCAAAAGGAGTATTTACTTCGGCCGGAACCTCACCAAAGGTAAAACGGAAACGGGTGGGAGCATCTGACCATCCATCAGTGTGCAACGAAAACGAGAAATACCCCGTTACATGTCGGCCAAAATCAATAATGACTGCTGGCGCTCCCTTCTTATAAGTTATCGTGTAAAATTGCTGCATATCTCCGGCCGGCTCCATACGCCACCCCTGAAAAGCTGATGAATCACGAACCGATCTAACCATGCCAACCGGTTCAACAACAGTCTCTTTTAAAACAGGCGTACTCTCTTGTGCGATGCGAAACCAGCGAAGACGATCGGCTCCAAACGCAATATCTGACATAGAAGAATTCGAAACAGATGTACTGTTTTGTCGAGCCAAAACATTGCTAACTGCACAAATCGACAAACACAAACAAACAAAAAGGCGATACAGTGAAGTCATGTATGTAATAGTGTTGGGTTAATATCAATGCACACAACGAGATCATTAATCCTTCATGCGATGCAGACACAAACAAATTTTAATGTTTACTATTTAACGTTCATACAGGAGATCATTAAGTCGTGAGAACTGATCTATGATTTTCTCCTTTCAGAACTACACACGTCAAAACTCAATAGCCCAGTGAACGTATAAATTCCAAAGCCTCCTGACTAATCGGATCATTGCGATCAATCCACACATTCGCTTTGATCAGCTCTTCACGCGCTTTATTGATCTTTTGTGTTAGTGGGAAAGTTGGACGAGGCAGCAATTCATACAACGCTCGTTCTGATGGACGGAACGTACGGTTAAATACCTGCTCCTGTGTCGGACGACGGTCTCCCTGCCAAGAAAATCCCGGCAATTTCATCGGTTGATCCGCAGGTATTTTATCCATAGGATAGATGGAATAGACCGGCTTACCACGCCATACGATTTCATCAACAGTCTGATCCTTGAAATAGAAGGATATATCTGCACACTCTACCGTCATAAACCCGGATATGTACGATCCCAAACTATCCTCTTCCACCATAAAATAGTAGGTCTGTCCATTCCCGTTCACATCGGTACGATAAATGGTACCGTCTCGGAAATAGGACTGAATCTCTTTCCCTTTGATTTGATTGTAATGTGATGTATCGACCTGTTGACACATGATCGGATCTCCGACAAACACCGCTCGATCAATCTTCTGGTTTCGTGTGTAAATATCCACCCATTGTGATGTCACCTGATTGTTATCATTCCACAGCACCGGGTCCACATACATGTGCAATGTGGAATCGAGTGTAAAACCGGTCATCGAATCACATACAGCTTGAAAATCGTGACGATAAATCCGCACATTATGGTAGCCAAAAACCTTGCGCACCAACGAATCCTGTTCTGCTGTCACTGTATCAGCAACCATAGGTTGTAATGTATCAGCCTGTTGTTTGGCCAGCTGCGACAATGAGTCGCGTTGACGCTGCAACCGTTCAGCTTGAGCAATCGAATCGGCACGCGCAATGGAATCAGCCATAGCTTGTAATCTATTCCGTTTACGCTGGGCCTCTTTCTGTTTCCACCGCTCCTCTCGGGCCTTCATGCGAGCAGCCCGCTCTTGTTCCTTCTGCTGTCGTATTTTTTCACGTTCTTGTCGTCGCTTTTCCGCTTCAAGACGTTTCAACTCTTTTTTTGTCAGTTGAGATGAATCCGAAACCTCTGCCTCCGATTGCTTCTCTTCAGCTGATTCCCCCAATTGATCAACTACCGCATCATCACCAGATTCATTCTGTTCTGATTCTGTAGCAGCAGCTTCATTTTGACTGTTCATCTCTATTTCTGTCGCATCCATCTCCTCCAATTCAGCAAGGGAGTCAGCCGCCAAGGAATCTTTTAATACAGAATCACGATTGAAGGTATAAACGAACATCGAATCGGCACGCATATACAACGTATCCACCTTACTGCTATCCGATTGTTGGAATGAAGCGATTACTGGATCTCGAGTCAACAGCGCTTTGCGTTCGCGGCCCCAATATTGAATCAAATCGCCGAAAGCCACAGCTTGCTGCTCTTCATCAACAACCTGCACATTGCTCAAAAGCAAAGCATCTTGGTTGTCTTGCTGGTAGTAGATTGTATCAGCCCAAAGCTCCTGATTTGCAGTCAAAATATACGACTGATCCGTAAACGTATATTTATTGGCCTTACGATCATACATGCCGCGTATTGCAGTTAAGAATTCATTATCCTTATTCCAGATAAATGACCGAGTAGAAAAACGAGCCACCTCGGTATCCAAATTGTAATTTACTGAATCGGATTTAAGTTGGTAATCGGGATTGCTCATCTCGACATCATGTACTCCGACCAGTTCACGTGTATCGGCATAATAATACCCATCACGTGATTCAAGCCGGTTCTCTTTTTGCAACATCGTTCCTCCACCCGTATAATGGCCTATATTATCCAGTGTGTTGAACGAAAAATTGTAGGTATATAGCGTTGCGTCTCCATTTACCACTTTGATCAATGGAGCATAGACCCGAGCCATATTAATATTACCGTTATACTCAGCACGGTCGCCATACACGAATGTACTATCCTTATTGATAATAACATTATTATAACAGTCCATCATGCGATCGTTGAATCGAATAGCACTGTCGCAGGTAATTACCGCTCCGTTATGGTAAAAAACAACATGCCCTACCAGACTGATCACAGATGAATCTGCCACCTTAACCGGCCGCATCACATCAGCCGAAAAGTTCACTATTTTAGGGGTACCGTTGGACGCAGATTGTGCCACCGCTCCAATAATACCGGAACAGCAGCACAATCCCCCAATAAGAAGTTGAAAAAATCGCTTCACGTCAAATGGGTTTTCTACAAACTATTTGAGCAGATATGTGCGTTGAAAATCGCAGGTTTTGAATTGAGGATCAATACGGATGTACATACTGCTGGCCTTTTCTTTCAGCCATTTTTCATAATCATCGGCTTGTTTTCGGGTCAGAGCCAACTCTTGGATGCGCAGAAAGTCCTCTGAAAGGTTAGCTTTATGAGTTGGGATAATCTCATCCAAACGAACCATCTTACCCATGATATTGCCTCGAGAATCCTGAGATGCGAAAGCATCGGAAATATCGCCGGGCTTCATGGTGCGCAACGCATTGTAAACCTCAGGCATCTGGCTTAACTCTTCCTTCAAGAATTTGGTCGTAGCTGCCTTCGCGTCATTGCGATTCGTCATCGCCAATAATTCAATATTGGTAGCGACACCACCGTTTTTATTCGAATACTTATCCTCAGAATATTTCTCTACCGCGTCTTTGAAGGTAAGATTTCCTTTTTGGATTTCACGTTTCAAGCTATCAAGCGTCTTGAATGAAGCCCGTACTTCCTCATCAGTAAATTGAGGTTTGAGCAAAATGTGTCGACAATGATAGAGATTACCATTTTGGTCAATTAACTCAATCAAGTGAAAACCGAATTCTGTTTCGACAGCCTCAGAGACTTGTCCTGGACGCAATTTAACTAACGCATCTGCAAACGGTCTTACAAAACTCTCTTTGGGCATTGGATCCATTTCTCCACCTCGGATCGATGTGGCCGGATCCTCGGAGTACATACGCGCCAACATCTCGAACTTGGTGCCGTTCATAATACGCTCGCGAAGTTCCAAGATACGCTCGCGTGTCCGGAATTTAGCCTCTTCGGTCGATGGTGGGTAACGTACAATCTGTGAAAAAACATACTGTTCCGGAATAATAGGAATAGAATCCTTGGGCATGCGTTTGAAATAATATTCTACCTCTCCAGATGTAATAGTCGATTTACTCATTACATCCTGCTTCATGGTCATCGCATATCGCACCTCTTCATACCGAGATTGCAAATCACTGCGAATATCAAAAATAGGCTTATGATAATACATTTCAACTGCAGCCTGGGATCCTTTTTCTGCAATCTCTTGATTAATGGCATTCTCGACCATCATTGCAATATCACTTTTATCGATTGTCAGGGAATCAATCTGAGATTGCGTATAAAGAATTTTCTGCTCAATCAGAGTCTCTAATGCTTCACATATCGGATCCCGATCCGATGTATAGCCCTGAGAACGTCGCTGCTCAATCAAACTTTTGCTGGCCTGTACCAAATCAGAATATAAAACCATTGAATTACCCACTACGGCAACCACTTTGTCAACCATCACCTGCTGAGCAGACGGTTTGTATGGCTCTGGGACAGGTTGTGATTGCTGAGATTGTTCGGATGCTTGAGAAGCCTGTGGCTCCTGAGCCAACACTGAACATGGTGTCAAGCACATCAGAAAAGGAAGTGCGGAACAAAGAATTCCGGCTTTCATAGTATAATGTTTAATTGGCATGAACATAAATTTGTTTCTTAGACAAGGCTTGCCGATAAAGGCTATCTTCGTGAGCTTTGATAATATCCTGTTTACGCTGGTTGAACAGCACACGTTTGATCACCTCCGAGACACTCTCGACAGGAGCATAATCACCCGACCGACGGATATCTGTTACCCGTACATAATAGATATCATTCCCCTCCTTAAACTCTGAAATCTGTCCAGGATTGAATAAATATCCATAATCTGTCTCCTTATCGGTCGGTAATAACGATAACAGCACTGTCGGTTCTGACCACGTATTAATCTCGACCAGTTCAAATCCATTCTTAGTACAAATATCGACAAAATCCTGATAGGAGTCATTGCCCGCTGCTAACATCCTCTCTTTAAGCTTAGCAGCCTGTCGATAGCTGCTGGGAAGCTTGACAACACGGGCCTTTAAAATTATTTTGTCAAGCACAAACTCAGATTTATGATTGAGATAATAATCAGCAATCTGTTTATCTGTAAACAACGTATCCAACTCCTTATCTACATAATACTGATCCACCTTGTGTGTCAATAAAGAGTTACGATACTCCTCCACCAAACGATCAATGTCCTCCTGACTACTGCGAAACATCTCTTCTGCCTCCTGCACTTTGAGCTGTTTTTTCACCCATTGATCAACATATGATTTTTGGACCTTGATGCTATCCTCAGCCGTCATGTCAGGGGTAAAAATCGGAGTAAGCTCATGCAGATAAAGCCGCTCACCTCCCACTTCTGCTAAAACCTTCTGATTGGTGAATGGATTTGGAAAACGCTTACATGAACTCATACCCATGACACACGCCAAAGGTAGAATCCAAAAAAGCCTATGTGTACAAAATTGTTTCATTCGCTTAAGGTAACAACGATCAATCAACCCGATTAGTATGATCCGTTGATGTTTTTTGTCCGTTTAAGCCTGTTTTTTCATTTGAAACAGAGGACGCAACCAAAGGCTCTTCCGTCATGAGCCCAGAATCTGGACTTGATGCATTTGCTACAGTTTGTGCACCGTCACCTCCAGAAACCTCTAACTGACGGCGTTTTTCTTCTTTCGAAATACGGATTGCGATAGAAACAAAACCGATGACAAAGAGCACGCATGCAATTCCATAAACCGTAAAGTACAACGTATCGTTACCCATCTGTTCACGAGTCGAAAGCAAGGTTTCACCGTTGAGCATCCAGGTGAAATAGGAAATGGCATTATTGATGCAATGGATCAGTATCACCGGCAGCAGTGCTCCAGTCCGATAATAAATGTAACCCAATACAATACCGATCATAAAGGCATTGACCACCTGTTGTGGAATTAGGTGCACAATACCGAAGACAGCCGATGCAATCAAAATACCGACAAAGACTCCATATTTACGCATCAAAGCATCCTGGAGGATTCCCCGGAACAGTATCTCCTCCATAATGGGGGCTATGACGATCGACGTAAACATCATCCAACCGCCAGCAGCCATGATATTGCCCAGGCGATCCAAATAGGTCTCAGGGAAGAGATTCAACAATGGCTCAATGACAACGCCCGTTGCCAGCACCATAATGGTCCCCCATAAAATGATGACAAAATCAAGTTTTGCCAAACCGAACTTCAACAAACGTGTTTCCTTGGGAGATCGGATCTTACGTTGAAACAGCCCGAATATGATCACCAGCGAGAATTGGATCACATATCCTAAAAACGCGCCAAAACCGACTGAGACACTTCCAATCTTTTGTAAAACACCTGTCAGTAAGGATCCTAATACGGTCGCAACAATAAAAACACCCAGCAGAGTCAACAAATCTCCCCAAGATGGATAAGCCACTCGGAACTGCTCTGTTGTTAATTTACTACCTCTCCGCAACATGGTTCAACGTTTTATTAAATACGATATAGTTATGTACCAATCTATTCTCGATTCTTGCTTTTGATAGTGATGCAGCACCCAACTGTCTCTATGACTTTCGCAACTATAGGCGCTTTCCCAACAATCGCAACTATCTATCAAACAGCTGATATTGACCTGCCACTTTAAGCATCAATTATCCGCAATACTATTCTCTAATCGGCAGAGATCGCACAATATCAATACAAATCATTCCCCAAAGTGGCGACCATAACCGCTTTAATCGTGTGCATTCGGTTTTCGGCCTCATCAAATACAATCGATGCCTCTGACTGGAACACCTCATCGGTGACCTCCATCTCGCGCAATCCGAATTTTTCGTAAATCTCGTTACCCACTTTGGTCTCCAGATCATGGAAAGCCGGCAAGCAGTGCATAAACTTGCAATCGGGATTCCCCGTTGCCTCCATCACTGCACGATTAACCTGATAAGGTTTCAACAGTTTGATTCGTTCGTTCCACACTTCGTCAGGCTCTCCCATGGAAACCCAAACATCGGTATAGACAAAATCGCAACCGGCAACACCCTCTGCGATACTATCGGTAATTGTAATTTTTGCTCCAGTTAATTCGGCCACTTTGCGGCAACGCTCTACCAACGATGGATCCGGAGCACACGCCCGAGGCGAAATGGCACGGAAATCCATTCCCATTTTGGCAGCCATCACCATCAACGAATTGGCCACATTGTTATGTGCATCGCCCAAGAAACAGAATTTCATTTCAGACAACGGTTTCGAGCAGTGTTCACGCATCGTCAACATATCGGCCAATGCCTGCGTCGGGTGGAATTCAGTTGTCAAGCCATTCCACACTGGCACACCCGAAAATTCTGCCAATAACTGAACAATGCGTTGGGCATATCCACGATACTCAATTCCGTCATACATACGTCCCAAGACATGCGCTGTATCTTTGATCGACTCCTTCTTTCCGATCTGAGAACCAGTCGGACCCAAATAGGTCACATGAGCTCCTTGATCATGAGCGGCCACCTCAAATGAGCACCGGGTACGTGTCGAATCTTTTTCAAAAAGCAGCACTATATTTTTACCGACCAACATCTGCTTTTCACGATGGAGGTATTTATCGGTCTTGAGGCGTTTGGCCAAATCAAGCAGATAAGCAATCTCTTCAGGGGTAAAATCCAGCAAAGTCAGCAGGTGTCTTTTTCTTAAATCAATCATAGCGGACATATCTGTTAAAACAACTTCAAAGATAGCGAGAAGTCACGAATTTTCAGCATACTTTATCAAAATAAAGTAATACGCGCCAATTAACGGCTGCAATAATAAAACGACATCCGGTATCAATGCAACTTGACACCGGATGCCTATATCAAAGAATCAATTGATTCATGATCCGAGGAGACTACTCGCCCAATTGCTCTTCCTGAATTAATTGTTGCATCTTTTTCTTAATAGATCCCGGACCATAACCTTTCCACATGTCCACGATTTCACCCTTTGGAGAGATCATTACATAATATGGAATAGCTTTCACCTGATAAACCGCTGCAAGTCCTGTCTTTCCCTTGGCAAACTCATTCCATTGGTTACCCGTCAAACCTTTTCGTTCAATAAAATCGAGCCAACTCTCTTTAGGATCCGAACAGATGCTGACCACTTCCATTTGATCTTTATACAATTTCGCAACCTCTTCCATCTCCGGCAATGACTGCAGGCAAGGGCCGCAACCCTGACTCCAAAAATCAAGTAAAATATATTTTCCTTTAAACTCAGAAAGATGATGCAGATTACCCTTCACATCATACAAGTCACCATCCACCATCTGATCTCCGACATTCACAACCTCTGGTAAATTGAGATAGGCAGTAATTAACTGTCCCTCTTCCGTCGCCCGATCCGCTTCAGACATACGATCATACAGAGAACGGATCAAATCTTCATGGCCAAACGATTTGTTCCATTGTAAAAAGGTAACATAAGTTGCATACCGATCTAACCAAACGGCTGTTACCGGAGCCTCTTTCATGTAATTCAGTTCTTGTAACACGATAGAATATCCCACATGCAGATATAGTTTGGCCAGTGAGTCCAACTTTTTCATGGTGTGTTTATCAAAATCCAGATTGGGATGAGCGGCAAATAAATCACTCCGCTCAGCTGAGTATTTCAGCATTTGCCGTCTTTCATTTAAAGCCAGTTTCGCAAATTCACTCTCAGCTTGCTGTTCCAGCACATCGCTCTCTATGCTCCATAAGGGAGGCAAACAATCATTACCTGTAATTCTCACACCAGCACCAGATTTAACCCATATATAAGCAGGGTCGCTCGGGATTCCCTTAATTCTAGTACATAAATACAATTTACGGGTATTGAGGCCAGTAATGGTATCTCGAAAAACAAATTTTCCATCAATCACCGTATCGAATGCTATGCTGCGCCTTATTTTGCCGTCATATCGTGCAAGTTCTATCACCGTACTGTCCGGCACATTCTGTAACTCCCCATAAATCACAAATTCTCCTTCCGGAACTTGACAAGATTTGGGTTCCTGGGGTTTTGAAACCGCACTCATCAACAGGAAACTACCCATCACAAGAGCAACTGATACACCTTTGTTCATGATCATTTAGTTTAGGTTTAGGCTATTTAACTTAACGCTTTTATACAAAAAGATAACTCTATTAGAAAACACTACCTTCTACAATCAATAATTACAATAGAATAGATAAGCAAGACATAGCAGTATCTATGGTTTCTCTGTCTCTGCCTTTGGAGTATCTGATTGCAACCAACTTTGCACTTTCTCTTTAATAGATCCCGGACCATATCCGCTCCACATCCCCACAATTATTCCCTCTGGAGTGATCATTACATAACGTGGTATGGCTTGCACCTGATAAACAGCTGCAAGCCCAGTGGCTTCCTTAGCAAGTTCATTCCATTGGTTACCCGTTAAGCCCTTACGTTCAATAAAATCAAGCCATCTATCTTTAGGATCGGAATTAATACTGACTATCACCAAATCTTCTTTATAAGACTCTGCGACCTCCTTTATCTCCGGAAATGATTGCAGGCATGGACCACACCCCTGACTCCAAAAATCAAGCAAAATATATTTTTCTTTAAATTCAGAAAGATGACGAACATTACCCTCCAAATCATACAAGTCCCCATCCACCATCTGATCTCCGACATTCACAACCTCTGGCAAATTGAGATAGGCGGTAATCAACTGCCCCTCTTCCGTCGCCCGATCAGCTTCGGACACACGATCATACAAAGAACGAATCAAATCTTCATGACCAAATTTTTTGTTCCATTGCAAATACCCAGCATAATTTTGATATCGGTCTAACCAAACAGCAGTTACCGGAGCCTCTTTCATGTAGTTTAATTCATGTAATGCAATGGAATCCACCAACGGTAAAAACAATTTAAGAAGCGAATCTACCTTTCTTAAAGTGGGCTTATCCAAGCCATGCTGCAATCCCGTACTATACACGTCATTCCATTCCGTCACATAGGGTAACATCTGCTTCCGTTCTGCCAACGCGACCTCAGAAAACAAATTCTCATCATGCTGTTCCGGCACATCACTCTCTACATGCCACAATGAGTGCAAGCAATCATTGCCTGTGATTTTTACATAGGCACCCGATTTAACCCAAATATTTAGAAATGTATTCGGAAACCCTTTTGATCTGGCAGTCAAACGCAATTTATGGGCCTGAGAATCGGTAATTGTATCCCGAAAAACAAACTTTCCATCCATCACTGTATCGGATGTAATTCTGGGCATTAGATTGCCCTCAGATCGCAATAGTTCAAGGACCGATCCGTCCGGTACATTCTGCAACTCTCCATAAATCACAAACTCTCCTTCAGGCACTTGACAGGGTTTTGGTTCCTGATGTTTTGAAGTTGCACTTAGCAATAGGAAACTCCCCATTACAAAAGCAATCGACACCCATTGTTTCATGACAATTATTTTTGAGTTCAGAGGCACATTCAGATTAGATACTCAACAGATATACAACCTAATAAATATAGCGATTTTTTTAATAAAATAATAAAAATAAATCAGCGGACAGATTAAATAACTGTCCGCTGATTTATACGTTATCGAATAAACGAATGTTCTGTCTAAACTACTTCACGATTTTAACACCTTTCGGAGCGTCAATTTTTGAACTTATCGTTCCATCTGCACGGCGTTCGTGACGAATTTTCACCACACCAAAAGGGGTCGGGACAGAACCCTCTACCCATTCCAAATCACCCAAGTGAGGATCAATACGAATCACGCGACAACCAGGCTCAACAATGGCTACCCCCAATACATGTTCCGTTAGCCATGCAGTGGGACCTGAAGCCCATCCATGACAAAAACTGTGACGTAACCCCTTATAGCAATAGTCACCATAAGTACGATGTACATCCACTTTGCCGGCCGGAACCAACTCATCAATACGGGCAGCATTTTCTAACCAAGCAATATCGAAATCCTCCCAAAAAGTAGTTGCTCCCAAATCGAGCATACCACCCCAGTAACGACAGATATCGTCCATTGCTCCGGCATAATCACCTGCCATTGCTTTGGCTTGCAACATATAATAGCCGTAGAAGGTCGAATATCTCTGCACGCCGCCATCACTCAACACCTCGTTGCTCTGCTCAGGAGTTGCCAATCCAGCCAAAGCCGCCAAAGCCGCAGATTGTTTGGACTGTTTGTAATCTGGAATTGCCTGACGCATTCGTTCAACGGTAACCTGACAACGTGATGCAAGGGAGTCATTGTTCAGCACTTGCATAAGTTGCTCGCCAGCCTCCAAAGACATTACAACCAAAGCCTGTAGACCTGCATTAACAGCCGGTTTATTTTTACTGGTGGGCCAATCTAAGAATCGACCTCCGCCTTGCAAATGCTCACGCCCCTGCTCATCAACAGACTCAATGACTTGCAAAAGCAATCCCTCCAAATATTGTTGTTGTTCCGTTAAATAAGCACTGTCACCTGTATAATTGTAGTAATCTCGATGAATCAATATCCACCAAAGTGAATAAGCACATATCCCGTTCATCCAACCCGGCAGAGGTGTCTGATCACGCGCCTGGTCAAAAGTTTTGCGCAAAACCTCATTATCACCAAATACGGATAATATCGTTCGTAATTCCGGGTGTGCATCTCCCATCCAGACCAGACGATCCCGTTTAATACCGTCCCACAAATAATTTTGCATATTGAGATGTACAGTATATGCTCCTGTCATCCAAATACTATCAAGACGTGGATTGCTTGAATGGAATGATCCTAAATAAGGCAGATCTCTATACACAAAAATTGCCCGAACCTCCTGCAGTTTCACAACCACATCTTCCGTCAACAAGTCTAAACGCACAAAGCGAAAACCCGAGTTACCCACTTCACTCACTCCATACCAAGGTACACTAACAATCAAATCACGCATAGCATGATCATTAGTAGCTCCGCTCTCAACCGATATGTCACTCATTGCTTCGCTGACCGACTCACCCAAACGCATACGGAACTGCACAGGCTTGCGATTAGATATATCCCCAACCACGATTTGAACTCCGCCGTGTATTTCCCGGCCGAAATCCAACAGAATCGAAGGTCGTTTCCCATCTTTATTGGTTAAAATACAATGCGGATAAGGTGCGTTGATCATCTGACCTTTACCTTTAGCCAGCAAAACTTCCGGTGTTTGCACGAACTCTCCGTTCTGAGTCCAAACAATACGAACGGGAGGTAAATAGGTTCGCATGCGCGTATCATGCTCTAAAGTATCAGACATCTGCTCAGGAAAAACCGGAGGTAATTGAGCAGACACAGGTAATGCACACAAAAGTGCCAACGCAGTAAATAGTGTCTTCATTTATAAGGGTTTATTAATTTAAATACTTTTCAACATACTGATTTCAACCTTTCCTTGCATTCGCTCTTTAGCGTTCTACACGTTAACATAGTTTACTGCAATTTACGTTTATAATCAATTTAACAATCAGTCTGAGTACACACAAAGTAAAAAACTATGCATACTACGCGTACAAACTTTTCAAGGCAAGGTTTAAAATACATTTTCTTCTCACGAAAGTAATGATTAGTTGTAATTTCTGCAAGCAGGGCTCAATCCACTTCCTAACAACACCTAAAGACGACACCCGATCTTTATATCAAACTAATCCACTAATTTTCAAAACAATTACATCTAAACAACATAACACCTAAGTTTTGGATAATAGTATCCTCCACCATATAGTCATACATGAATCTACACACATATAACAATTATTTAATACGGGTCGACTACTCTCTATCTATTCTGAAAAAGACAGACTCAAAACCGAGCTGTCTGTCCAACACCAACTGATTAACACATTAAAGCTACAAACCTAAACATATATACCAACCGATTTTGTCAGTTATACCATTCAAGACAAAAATCCCCCTATCACACACAACATCAATAGATTTAAGTTGCCGGCACAACATGTTAATTCCAAACACACTCTAAAATCTCAAGAATTTTGATTAATATTGCATAATTATTCAATTGTATAAGTATGGGTAAGATTGTGGCGCTGGCCAATCAGAAAGGAGGAGTAGGAAAAACTACTACCGCAATCAATTTGGCTGCCAGCCTGGCTGTTATCGGGAAAAAGGTACTGTTGGTCGATGCTGATCCGCAAGCAAACGCGACATCAGGATTGGGTCTGGATATTAATCAGGCCAACATCTACGATTGTATCACCGGTGAAGCCTCGGCTGCCGATGTGATTCAAAAATGCCCTGAAGTCAAAAAACTCGACATTCTCCCTTCCAGTATCAATCTGGTTGGAGCTGAAACTGAATTGCTCGAAATTGAAGACGGACAAAAAAGGATGAAAACAATCCTTGAGCCCCTCAAAGCCAATTACGATTTTATTCTGATCGACTGTTCACCTTCGCTGGGTTTAGTCACACTGAACGCGTTGGTGGCTGCTGACAGCGTTCTGATCCCCGTACAATGTGAATATTTTGCATTGGAAGGATTGGGCAAATTGCTCAATACGATCAAAATGACCAAGTCAAAACTCAACCCCGACTTGGAGATCGAAGGTTTCTTGTTGACCATGTATGACTCCCGTCTACGCTTGGCCAATCAGGTGGCTACCGAAGTTCGTGAACATTTCGGAGAGTTGACCTTCAAAACAATCATTCAACGTAACACACGTTTGAGTGAAGCCCCGAGCTATGGCAAACCTGCCCTACTCTACGATGCATCATCAACCGGTAGCGTTAACTACCTCAATTTGGCCAAAGAGTTTATCAAGAAAAACAAAAAAACGGCATAACACACCATGAACCCGAAAAGCAAAGGTTTGGGGCGCGGATTGGGCGCCATTTTCGAAATTGAAGGTAAAGAACTGCCAAATAAAAAGAATAGTCATGCCTTTGAAGAGGTAGCTATCACATCGGTTGTTCCGAACCCCAAACAACCCCGTACCCATTTCGATGAGCAGGCTCTGAACGAGTTGGCCGAATCCATTCGCACACTGGGAGTTATTCAGCCATTGACCGTCAAAAAAGACGCTGACGGAAAATATACGATTATCAGCGGTGAGCGACGTTGGAGAGCTTCACAATTGGCAGGTTTGGAAACCGTACCAGTATATATCCGTGAAGCAGATGACCAACACGTTTTGGAGATGTCTATCGTCGAAAACATCCAACGACAAGACCTGAACGCCATAGAGGTTGCTCTCAGTCTCCAGCGGCTCGTGGACGAGTGTGATCTGAAACAAGAGTCACTCGGGGAACGCATTGGAAAAAATCGTTCGACTGTAGCTAATTACATGCGATTACTTAAACTTCCGGACAAGGTTCAGCTGGCCATTCGTGAAGGTCTGATTTCTATGGGACATGCTCGGGCATTGATCACTGTAGAGTCGCCGGAAGAGCAACTCTCGATTCTGAGTAAAATTATCAAAAAAGGGTTATCCGTCCGTCAGGTCGAAGAGTTGGTAAAAAAACTTCACGCACCTCGACCAACCAAGGAGGAAGAGGAGTTCCCCGAAGAGTACGCACAATTGGTTGAGATGCTCGAAAAACTATTTTCTCAAGAAATCAGTATCAAAAAAAACAACAAAGGCGGTGGAAAAATCGTTATCGGTTTCGATTCCGACGAAGATGTCCGTACATTTGTCCGCAAATTCGAACAAGCCGTCAAATAGCCAATGACCGTTTTGCGCTCATATTTCCGCACGATTATTGTCACCCTGTCACTGATGGGGAGTACCCTTGCTGTATCAGCTCGAAGTTCTGCTTGCGCTATTGGACACGTTTCATCTGCATCAACGATCCAACAGCCTTCATCTGCCAAATCTGCAAAATCGGCTGAAACAACTGTTTCTCAAACGGGATCATCGTCCAATACACAAGGTGAAACTCAAACCTCAAACAGTGTAACCCCTCCTGCCCTTTCTACAACCCAACAAACACAATCCCCTACGCCTCAAGGAGAGGAATCGAAATCAAGTGCAGAAGGGTCAACCTCCCTATCCACAGAAAGCACCGTCAATCAAAAGAGCTCTGCTCCTCAAACATCGGCTGCAACAGCAACAACACCTAAAGACAGCACTCAGAACGCTGCACCCACACAAAGTGCAACCACAGAGGGCCAATCAGTTACCGACGTCAACAAACCGACCAGCAAGAACTTAAAGGACATCTCTTCATCCAAAGCTTCGGCACAGATGAACATTGTTCCTGTGGACAGTACGCTGATCAAAAAAGGCAAACACGCCAAAGTCAAATCACCGAAGAAAAAGGCCAAATCAAACGTTGCTGATTCAACAAAACGTCTTTCATCCAGCACGGCTCCTAAACAGTTTCAAGTAGAAGGAGGGGTACTTAAAATGGTTACCCCTACAACTGCTGAACAGATTTTAAGCAAGGAAACTGAGATCGACACCCTGAATCAACCCAGTTTAAAACCATTAAAGGAGGAGGTAGCCTTAACCGATGAGCAAGCCGATTCCTCAAAAGTAAAAAAACGGAGAGAAGAGGACACTTCAAGCGTACGTTACAGCTCAATTTTCCGTGACACGATTCCTCTTTCTCGCATGACGGCTATCTCTCTTGTAGCACCTGGATTTTCGCAGCTGTACAACAAGCAAGCATGGAAAATTCCAATTCTGTACGGTGTAACCGGAGGTTTGGCAGTTTTAGGCTTCAATCAGAGCAATAAATATAAAGCGGCCAAAAACGAATATAATACATTGGTTAATCAGCAGGCAACTCAAGAAGAACTTGATCCTGCCCAATGTAAAATGATCCGCTACAACACGACCCGAACAGTTTTCTTCGTAGGAGCTATTGCCTCATATCTCTATTTTCTTGGCGATGGAGTACTCAATTACAACGGCCCTGAAAATAGCGTCAAAAAGGCAACAACACTTGCGATGATATGTCCCGGAGCCGGACAACTTTATAACAAAAGCTATTGGAAGGTTCCAATTGTTGTGGGCGCATTTGCTACGATGGGTTATGTAATCGATTGGAATGCACGCGGCTATAAACGCTATCGGACGGCATACAATCAAGTCGTTAACGGACAACCGGACGAATTTGAAGGTCGATACTCAGCTGATTACCTGAAAAACATGAAAGACAATTTTCGCCGTAATCGTGACCTGTGTATCATCCTTACCGGTGCTTTATATCTGCTCAATATTGTCGATGCACATGTCGATGCACACCTAAAAGACTACGACATCAGCGACGATCTTTCGGTCCGTCTTGAACCCACTGTATTTCAAAATTACGCCTCTCGCAATGGTTATTATGGTGTCGGCATGTCTCTGAAAGTTACATTCTAATCCATATATAGAACCTAACGGAGATGAAAGGGATCACATATACTTTGCTGATGTTGACAGGACTCCTGGGCTCAATAACAGCATACGGAAAAACCTCATCTCCCGAAGCAGACTCGATCCCATTCGATGAGCGATTGAACATAACTTCAGATTGCGAAAGTTATGATTCTATCATTGCATCGTGGCGTGAGAGTAATCGTTTCGGGGCTTTTGACAACTACGCTAGTCTGTATATCAACGTTGATACCAGCACCTACTACATAGAGGCGGTAACTCCCTATACGGATGCGCAATATCAAGAGCGACTACGCAGTATCGTTTCCCCTGTGCACCTCCCCTATAATTCAATTGTGCGCAAACACCTGGTTGCATACGTTACCTCTCGTCAAGCCATCACGAAACGGATGATCGGACAATCACTCTACTATTTTCCGATTATTGAACAGGAATTGGAGAAAGCTGGGCTCCCTCTTGAATTAAAATTCATGGCTGTTGTCGAATCGGCACTGCAGCCCACCGCTGTATCCCCTGCTGGAGCAGTCGGTTTGTGGCAATTTATGCTGACCACCGGACGATATTACGGACTTGAGATCTCGTCTATGGTCGATGAACGTCGAGATCCGGTCGCTTCAACACGAGCTGCATGTGCATACCTCAAAGACCTGTATGATATGTATGGAGACTGGACATTGGCGCTTGCCTCTTATAACTTCGGTCCAGGGAATGTTAACAAAGCTTTGAAACGTGCAGGAGGCTCTGCCACTACCTACTGGGATATCTACCCCTATTTACCTAAAGCAACCCGTGATTACATTCCTGCTTTTGTAGGCCTAACTTACGCATATCACTACTATAAAGATCATCACGTTAAGCCCAATCCCCCTACCCTTCCCATTGCCACCGACACTGTAACCATCAGCAGAAATTTACATTTGCAACAAGTAGCAACGACACTCGAGATCCCTTTAGAGTTGTTGCAAAATTTGAATCCACAGTACAAACAAGATATTATCCCTGCGGCAACCCGCACTTATCCATTAGTACTGCCCCAACGCGAAATCTCACGTTTTTTGGAACACGAACAAGAGATTTATGCAAAAGACTCTCTCTATTTAGACACCCATTTGAGTTTGGCAGGATCGACCAAACAGCCTCAGCCTGCAGCTCCCAAAACTGTAACTTACAAAGTACGCAAGGGGGATACGCTGGGAGCTATTGCATCAAAATATGGCGTTTCTGTTTCCCAACTGATGAAATGGAACCGAATCAAAAGCGCAAATCGTCTCCAAATCGGACAAACGCTACAAATTGTCAAGCCATGAGCTCAAATCAAGAAACCATAGTAGCCATCGCTTCTGGGACAGGAGGCGCAATCGCTCTGATCCGCATTAGCGGCCCTGATGCTATTGCTATCGCTGATCGTATCTTTAGTGGAGTATCTCACAAATCGCTCACACAATCGAAGGGATTTACTCTTCATTATGGATATATTCGCAATGAACTTGGCGAAACCATCGATGATGTAATTCTTTCATTGTTCAAAGCCCCCCACTCCTATACTGGAGAAGATATGATTGAAGTCACCTGTCATGGTTCAACGTACATTCAGCAAGAGATTTTGCGGCTGTTTATCCAAAATGGAGCCCGGATGGCTCAAGGAGGAGAGTTTACGCTGAGGGCATATATGGCAGGAAAAATGGATCTGTCTCAAGTAGAAGCCGTAGCCGATATAATTGCTTCGGACAGCAAAGCCTCGCTCATGTTGGCCTCTCGACAAATTCGAGGAGGATATTCTGAAGAGTTTGCCTTGTTACGTGCTCAATTACTCGAACTCGTATCTCTCCTTGAATTGGAATTAGACTTTAGTGAAGAAGACGTTGAATTCGCTGACCGCAGTCGTCTAAGAGCCATGCTCGATGATATCCAACATAAAATAGAAACATTAAGCAACTCTTTTCAACTGGGCAATATCCTCAAAAATGGCGTTCCAGTTGCTATCGTCGGAAGTCCCAATGTCGGAAAATCAACACTGTTAAATGCTCTTTTAAATGAAGATCGAGCCCTCGTTTCCGATATTGCTGGAACGACCCGAGACTTAATTGAAGAGACAATCAATATTCAAGGAATTACCTTCAGATTTATTGACACAGCAGGTATTCGTGACACGGCAGATCCACTGGAACACCTAGGCATTGAACGTACTTTGCAAAGATTGCAGCAAGCTGCCATTGTTCTATTTATGGTTGATGTTCGTGAATCATTTGACACCATTGCTCAACAGCTCACAACCTATCCGCCACAACAAGGACAGCACACAGTTGTTCTACTCAACAAGACAGATCAAGCCAACATCTCACAAATAAAAACGCTACAAAAGCAGCTAGCCCAACAATTTGGTTATCGCGTATTGGCCATATCCGCTAAACAGCATGAAAACTTATCTGAACTAACTCAGGTCTTATATAATTGCGTAGAAGCGGATACTGCATTACGATCAGGGCAAATTATCGTATCCAATGCACGCCATCATGAGGCATTGGAAGCAGCTTTGACTGCAACGCAACGGGCACAAGAATCCCTCGACAATGATCTGCCAGGCGACCTGCTTGCACAAGACATTCGAGAAGTCCTACATCATCTCGGAACCATCACAGGAGAAATTACCTCACAAGATGTTTTAAACTCCATTTTCTCCAAATTCTGCATCGGTAAGTAAAAAAAATCAGGAATTGACATTGTAAAAAAGCAGGCACACCCAACTTTATTAAAGGTAGCTTTATAAACACTCATTGTGGATACAACTACCAAGTCAAGAGTCAACACAAATACTCACTCATAGCATCTACAACACAATCTTATCTACAGTCTAAAAAAGACAATCAAATTCAAAACTACTACTTATAGCTATATACCAGTTTAGCAGTATCATACCCTCGTTCACGCAGTTGATCCAGAAGATCTCGAATCACATCCTCAGCCAAATCTGGTTGTCTGCTCATAATCCAAAGGTATTTATCACTACTGCTCCCTATCACTACATAACGATACTCCGGATCAAGTATCAACACATAGTAGTCCGAATAAAACCAAAAAAAAATGAGACTTTTAGTTTGCCTGGATCTGCTGGATTTGGTTGTTTGGCTTTACCTTTAATCTCTTTGTACTTACCATTTTTATATCCTGAATTTAACACTTCGATACGCCCATCATCTAACAAGGTATAGGTAGCGCTTACACGAGTCATACCCTCCTCAAACCGATGATCATAACGTGCAATTTCATACCATTTCCCCATAAAGCGAGCCACATCAAACGTTTGCACCGTTCGATTGTCCATAACCGCTCCATCACTGTTAGACCGACATCCACCAATACCTACCAAAGTGCAAATATCAATTAAAATATGTTTCATGGCAATTCTATATTATTTAACAAATATTTTTTCACACAAGAATATACCAATAAATATACCATATCTCTAAACGTAGCGCATGAAAATACATTTATTCTTAAAAATACTCAAACAAATACCCCCTCTCCTCAGCAAGCAGGATGGAATAAAGACACCTACATTGCAATTCAACAATCATATGCTACACTATCTTTAGCCATCTAAAAACAACTGCATCCACCACATTCTACAGCACGACTATTTCAACGCTAACGAATTAACAACAACATTGACTAATCCAACAAGCCAACTTTATGAAACATATTTTCCTATGTCTATTATTGGGATGTAGCGTATACACGTCGTTATCTGCACAAGAACATATCGACACATTATTTTACACCAAATCCGGACAAAAAGCTCCCAATCAACTTTTTGCAGAATATTATCGAATCGCATTATATCCGGCAGACTCTACAAGACCCAAGATGTTCAAAGATTTTTACCGTACTGGAGAGACTCGTTGTGAAGGCTATTTTCTAAGTATTGACTCAACAGATGACATGCGTTCTGTTTTTGATGGCGACATTGTGATGTTTAATCAAAATGGCACAGTCGCCCAAAAGGCCCATTATGCTGACGGCAAACTCACTGGCGAATTTTTACAATACTCGACAGAGGGGGCTCTACAGGTACAGACATTCTACGTTGACGGTAAAAAAGACGGCATTCAAAAAACCTACCTGAATGACGGTTCTTGTCGCATTGCAGAATATGATGCCGGAAAACTCACCAACGATTACTATCTACTTGCCGACAGCGCAGGTAATACTTTGAAATATCGCATTACTGACGATTCCCCAGTATGGGAATCACCCTCCCTTGCAGAACGTATAATCGAATATAAAGATGGAATACCGTACGAAATTTATTTTAAAAACGGATTGACAATTACCCTAAAATGCGCCATCAAACGAGATTATGGAAAATGGTTTCGCGTTGACATGATTATTACCAACCATTCATTAACTCCCATTGAAGTAACCCCAGAAAATAATATTACCGCAGTCGCTTTTGACGAGCAAAATATGCCAACCGACTTACAGGTTTGGTCATACGATGAATACATGAAAAAGGTGAATCGATCTCAAACCTGGAGTGCAATTCTGATGGGTGTCAGTGAAGGATTATCCACCGCTGGTGCCGGTTACTCAACATCAACAACTACTGTTCATAGCAGCCATGGAGGATCAACATCATTTCGAACCTCGACATACAGTCCTACTGCAGCCGCCCAAGCCAATCTGGCTTCTCAACAACGAATTGCAAATTTCAGCCAAGCCCTTCAAAATGAAAGGGAGATTAAACAATTGGGATATTTGAAGAAAAACACCATCTACCCGGGTGAATCAGTATCTGGATTCGTCCACATTGACTGTGATAAAGGGCTCAGATTAGTGGTCAATGTCAACATTGAAGGAGCTGAATATCTATATGAATGGGGTACCGGGAAGAAAGACACCTTTATACTTGAAAAATAAAACATATCTTTGAGGGTCAATTAAGCCTATTTATCTTCCATCGATCAACAGACTAATGATACCGATAGAATTTTACACCCAATACTATAAACAACAAGAGACCTCTTTACGCACCTCTTCACGCATTCGGAATTGGTTGACCACAACGAAATTATTACTATTTGCAGCTATTGTCTACGGTATTATTCGACTGATCGCGACTCAAAATACAACTATATGGTTGAGTGCTTGCGGTTTCCTAATTATCCTATTCATCAGTTTGACCGTATGGGATAATCGAGTCGTGAATCGCATTGCCAAGCTGAAAACATTGATTCGATGCTGCCAAACTGAAATTAAATATCTAAATGGAGACTGGTCCGCTCTAAATACTGGCAAACAGTTTACCAACCCAACTCATGCATACGCTCTTGACTTGGATCTGTTCGGAGAACAATCCTTGTTTCAATCATTAAATAGAACCGCTACACCTCACGGGTGCAAACTGTTAGCAGATTGGCTGCTGAACCCCGAATTAGACGACCAAAGAATTCTTGCTCGACAACAAGCGGCTGCTGAATTATCCAACATACCTGAATGGATGTTAAATTTTCAGGCAACTGGATTGATTCACTCGATCACCGAACAGGATAACAAAATAGCGCAAGAGTGGTTGCAAGAGCCCAGTTTTTTCCACAACTCACACGCCAAGAAAGTTCTCTATTTGAGTAACGGAATTTGTATCTTACTTTGGATTTTGACCATCCTGACCATCATTCCATACGGATACGCTTTATGTGCGTTCTTTGTACAATTAGGTGTTTTAGCCTATTATCTCAAACGCATCAACCGTATCAGCAAAATAACCGATCGGTTCTCCAAAGTAATCGGCACATACAATCATTTGGTCAAACAGATTGTTAACACACCGTTCTCGAGCCCTGAATTACAACAGTTACAACAGACTCTCATCGGAACGATCCCTGCGGACAAAGCGCTCCGTTCGCTGAATCGAATTCTTGACAGCTTCGACCAACGGAACAACGTTTTGGTAGCCTTAGTTATGAATGGTCTCTATCTGAAAGATCTGCACCACATCATCCAATTCGATCGTTGGCGTGAGACACACCGCAAACAAGTCACCTCTTGGTTCGATACCATACATCAATTTGACGCATTAACCAGTATGGGTTTTTACCGATACAACCATCCTACCTACTGTACGCCTACAATCAGCAATCAACATTTACTGCATGCTGAAGAAATGGGACATCCACTACTCCCCGACAATGGTAAAGTGTGCAATGATTTCGAGGTTGCAGCTCTGCATGATATATATATCGTCACGGGAGCCAATATGGCTGGGAAAAGCACCTTTTTACGCACTGTGGGGGTCAACCTGGTTTTAGCTCTATCTGGTAATGTTGTATGCAGTCGCACGTTTGCATTTCAACCTATGAGGCTATTTACCAGCATGCGTACTACCGACAACTTAGCTAAAGGAACCTCCTATTTTCATGCTGAACTCCTCAGACTTCAGCAATTGGTGCAAACAGCCGAGCAGTCGCAAAAGACATTTTGCATTCTTGATGAGATGCTCAAAGGAACCAATTCGCAAGATAAATTGAACGGCTCACGAAAGTTCCTGCACAAGCTACAAACTTTGCCTGTTGCCGGGTTGGTTGCCACACATGATCTTGCTCTCGGAGAGCTGGCACAGCAGGATCCAAAACATTTTCACAATATCTGTTTCGAAATCGACCATTCCGGGAAACAAATTGTATATGATTACAAATTACGCCCAGGTGTCAGCCGTAACATGAATGCCTCAATTCTCCTGGAGCAAATGGGTTTAATCTAACTTTTTTTTGCGTACGCCCATTGTTGTTGATTTCCCTCATTCAAACTATTTCTCCAAGCACTCCCCTACTATGATTCTCTTAGGCATAAGAGAACTCGCGACCCGATCGCACCAAGAGAATTCACAGTATCCAACCATTTGTCTCCGCTTTAACTCCATTTCAACATAGAAATGAAAATGGGGTAGAAATGAAAATTTCTACCCCATCGCTCACATTAACCTAAATTAAAACATCTCTACTGTAAGGACATTTCTTATTTGAAGTAACGATTGTAAAGACCCTCGAATCCTTTACCATGACGAGCCTCGTCTTTACACATTTCGTGTACGGTATCGTGAATGGCATCCAGATTGAGTTTCTTTGCCAGTGTTGCAATACGTTTTTTATCCTCGCATGCACCACACTCAGCTTCCATACGTGCCTTCACGTTGGTCTTGGTATCCCAAACAACCTCACCCAACAGCTCAGCAAATTTGGCAGCGTGCTCTGCCTCTTCCCATGCATAACGTTTGAAAGCCTCTGCAATTTCTGGATAGCCCTCACGGTCAGCCTGACGACTCATTGCCAAATACATACCAACCTCTGTACACTCACCCATGAAGTGATCTTTCAGACCCTGGAGCACCTCTGCATCAACACCTTTAGCAACGCCGATCACGTGCTCGTCAGCCCAGGTCATGCCTTCGCCTTCAACAACCTCTTTGAATTTAGAACCAGGCACTTTGCACTGAGGGCAGAATTCAGGAGCATGCTCACCTTCGTATACAAAACCACAAACCGTGCAAATAAATTTCTTTTTCATAATCTTCTTCTTTTAAAAGTTCAACTCTATCGTATTATCAGTTTCAATTCGTTCCGTGTTTACAATCGCGACAAATCCCCTTGTAATAAACCTGTACGTCTGACACATCAAAAGACTCCGGAACTGCCTGCAGTAAATGTTCTCCACCAATTAACGGCAAATCTTCAATTCGACCACATGACTTGCAGTAGAAGTGAGCGTGAGGCGTAACATCACCATCGAATCGGGTATTTCTCGAATCCATGTCAAGCTCCAACACTGCGCCGTGCTCCGCCAATAAACGTAACGTATTATATACGGTGGTTTTGGATAAGGTCGGCATGGATGGTGAGAGCGCTGTATAGATCTCATCCACCGTCGGATGTGTCCGATGCGTCATCAAATACTCCATGATCGCAATACGTTGCATCGAGGGTTTCACCCCGAAACTAGACAAATATTGATGCAACTTTGCGTTCATTTCTATTTTGTAATTATTACAAATTTGAATTCATTGCAAAAGTAGGTCATTTTTTTGAATCTGCAAATAATCGGAACTATTTTTTGAAAATAAAATAGACGGCCAACACCAAAAACATAAAGGCAACCGCATGATTCCAGCGAAACGCCTCATTCTTAAAGAAGATCAATGTAAAGAGCGTAAAGACCAAAAGGGATATAACCTCTTGTATTACTTTCAATTGAACCAAAGAGAAGGAACCTCCATTCTCATGAAACCCTATACGATTGGCAGGCACCTGAAACGAATACTCGACCAACGCAACACCCCAACACAACAGAATGATTCCAGCCAACGGCAAGCTATCGAACCATTTTTGGCCTTTGAGACGTAACTGACCATACCAAGCAAAAGTCATAAAGATATTCGAAACGACTAACATGCCAATTGTCAACAATCCTTTCATAACAAAATTGAATTTAAAAACACACAAACAGCTCTCATCCTCATGAAAACTGACGGGCAAAATTACAGGAAATGCTTTAAATTGTGAATGCTCAAATAATTTTACTAATAAAAAACGTTCTCCCAGAGCGATAAACGCACCAATAAAAAAGTCTGCGCGACATCACATCACGCAGACTTTTATTGACATGTAGGATAATAAATAACTAACCTAACAAACTACCTCTTAATAAAAGAACAATCAAGAGCGCACTTGACCATCTCCATTGATCAAGTATTTATAGCTGGTCAACTCACGCAAAGCCATCGGGCCACGCGCGTGCAACTTTTGAGTACTGATACCGATTTCAGCACCAAAGCCAAATTGGGCTCCATCAGTAAATGCAGTCGAAACATTAGCATAAACACATGCAGCATCCACTCTGTGCTGAAAAATCTGAATTGCTTCCGGATCTTCACTCACAATTGCCTCACTATGCTTGGAAGAGTAACGAACAATATGCTCCAAAGCCTCCTCTAACGATCCGACAGTGCGAATCGCCATACGATACGAGAGGAACTCCGTTCCAAAACTTTCAGCCGTAGCATGAACTAACAAATCTGCTGGATAACGACCTTCGAGGGCAGCATAGGCATCTGAATCAGCATAAATCAGCACATTTTTTGAGGCGAGTTTCTCACACACAGCCGGGAGATCAGCCAAACGCTCACGATGAACAATCAAGCAATCCAACGCATTACATACACTTACACGACGTGTTTTGGCATTAAAGACAATATTAGCGCATTGGGCAACATCACCTTTAACATCAAAGTAAGTATGACAAATACCTGCACCTGTTTCAATAACCGGAATATGTGCATTCTTGCGCACATAGTCGATCAAACCTTTACTTCCCCGAGGAATCAACAAATCCACATACCCGACTGCATCCAACAGAGCTGCGGTCGCTTCACGATCTGCAGGCAAAAGCGTCACGGTATGTTCGTCCACACCATTCGCACACAACACATCACGGATCACATCGACAATCGCCTCGTTTGAATAACGGGCATCATGCCCTCCCTTCAATACAGAAACATTACCCGATTTCAAACAGAGAGAGAAGACATCAAAACTGACATTAGGTCTGGCCTCGTAAATCACCCCAATCACGCCAAACGGAACCGATACTTTAGTAATTTTCATTCCATTAGGACGGACAAACTCATCCAACACATGATTTAATGGTGAAGGCAATGACGCCACATTTCGCATATCGTCTGCAATTCCCTTAATTCGTTCGGCAGTCAACATCAACCGATCATACATCGGATTAGATTCGTCCATTAATGCCAAATCACGACGGTTAGCCTCAAGAATATAATCAGTCCTCGCCTCTGCTGCATCAGCAACCGCTAAAAGAATAGAATCAATCTTGGACGCAGGTATCAGATTTAAACTACGGGAAGCTACAACAGCTTTCTCAAAAAGTTCGTTTAGTTCCATATCGAGTAACACTTAATATAAAAAGATCAACCTTATTCAAGATCAAGCTGATCTAAATACATATAATCATAATGAATCAGAGGACGTTCTCCTTTAGTTCCCGCCAGTTGAGCCGCTTTAGCGCTATCGCAAGAGATACGACCGACACCAATTTGCCGACCATCAGGAGCCAAAATCCGTACAATATCACCCTTCTCAAAGTCTCCCTGTACATCCGTCACACCAATCGGCAACAGACTGACTGCCTCTGGTTTTGTCAACGCCTCATAAGCACTCTCACTTACTCGCAAATCACCTTTAGCAAAACCCTCGGAATGCGCAATCCATTTTTTAACGGGTGAAACAACACGTTCAGAAGGAATAAAACGAGTACAGATCGTTTCAATTTTATCAGAAAGAATTTCAGGTAAAATATTCTCTCGCTTTCCGTTAGCAACAATCACCTCAATTCCCTCTTCAGCCACTTTGCGAGCGATACGGCATTTTGTCAACATACCGCCACGTCCAAATTGGGATTTGCCAGATTGGATATATTGGGATAGATCTTGTTGAGGAGCGATTTCACGAATCACATATGAGTCAGGATCTGCCGGATTACCATTATACACGCCGTCAATATTACTCAGGATAACCAAAGCCTCCGCATCCATCATTGCAGCAACCAAACCCGACAACTCATCATTATCGGTAAACATCAATTCGGTCACCGAAATGGTATCATTTTCATTCAAAATCGGGATCACGCCATTAGCCAACATCACCGACATACAATGCTGCTGATTCAAATAGTGTCGTCTTGTCGAAAGGCTCTCCTTAGTCGTCAACACCTGTCCACACACCAATCCATGGTCACGGAACAGCTCATAATAGTGATTGATCAGCTTTGCCTGTCCAACTGCTGAGAACAGCTGTCGAGCCGACACTTGTGCCAATTTACGCTTAAAGGTATGTGCATGCATTTCGCTCCGTCCCGAAGCAACAGCTCCAGATGACACCAAAATAACTTCCACCCCACTATGGTGCAGATCTGCAACCTGATCAGAGAGGGCTGACATACGCGTCACATCGAGCGAACCATCCGGACGGGCCAGTACGTTGCTACCCACTTTGACCACAACTCGTTTGAATCTGAATCCCATAATTATCGGCTTTTAAATAATCCCTCTTTAACAGCAGGCACAAAACCGGCCTCCTCCAAGGCTGCCAGGCCTTTCAATGTAATACCACCAGGCGTCGTTACCTTATCAATTTCCGTCTGAGGCATGGTTTGATTATGTTGCATCATTTCCAATGCTCCACGCATGGTCTGCATCACAATTGCACGGGACTCTTCAGGGGTAAAACCAAGCTCTACCCCACCTTGAATGGATGCATCGAGATATTTTAGAGCAAAAGCAATTCCACATGAAGCCAATGAAGTTCCGGCCACCATCATCGACTCTTCGACTACAATGGTCTGACCGAGTTCATCAAACAGTGAAACTACAAATTTCAATTGTTCATCTGAAGCCCCACATGCTGCAATGAAGGTAACACTTTCACCCAAAGAGATGGCCGTATTCGGAATAATACGATACATAACCGGAGATATTCCTGAACCATTGTCGAGCATTGTCTGCAAGCGATCAAACGAAACACCGGCCACAACCGAAGCTACTGACTGGCAAGAATAGTCCAGCAAATCGCGAAACCCAGCCACAACATCTTCAAGCAGCCACGGTTTAACAGCAATGATAATCAAATCTGCTCCTTGAACAGCCATTCGATTATCAAGCGTTGTTTTAATCTCCGCATGAAAGCTTTTGATTTTATCCAATGTCTTTTGCGTATGAGCCGTAACGGTCAAATTGGATGCTGGGACCAGTGAGCCGGCAGCAATTCCTTTGGCAATTGCTCCGCCCATATTTCCGCCACCGATAATTGCGATTTTCATCTCTTTCTAATTTGTATCATATGATTTTTCAAAGGTAGTAAAAAATATCCTGCGAATACTATGTAGATCCCGTCCAGCTTTGAAAAACTGAAAGTCTGTCGATTCAGCACGCATAACACAAAAACAGCCACAGAGGACAGGCTACATAACCAAAACATAACCCATAGATATTACAACCACTTTGCAGACAACACATATCAGATCTCAATGACACTTCAAAATTCACTGAGTCCACAAAAAAAAGATCGAGGGATAAGGATCACTTCCTTACCCCTCGACAAACATCAACAGCTAAAAAGCTATAATATCAAATTCAGAAGATTATGCCAATTAATTCAAGGACGCAAGAATGTCGGCTACAATTTGACTATCCGTCAAACGATTGGCTTGCATCAATTCCGATGCAACATAACGATCAACGAACTCTTTACGCAAGCCAAAATTCAGTACACGCATGGAGGCATCTCCGTAATAACGAGCAATCTTCTCTCCAAATCCACCGTCCAACACGCCATCTTCCAACGTCACTACCACTTGATGTTCTTTCTTTAACGATTCAAGCATATCGACATCCAAGCCTGTAATATAACGGGGATTAATCAACGTTGCATTCACACCTGCTTCAGATTGCAGTTTGGCTACCACTGATTCACCTAATCCATAGAACGATCCCAGAGCCAAAACTGCGACACGGTTTCCCTGACGTGTAATCCGATACCGATTCAATTCACTGTAATCCGCATCAAAAGCCTCTGGACGAGACTCAACAACCACGCCCGGGACACGAATAGCCACAGGATGCTCACGCTGCTGGATTGCCCAGCGCATCATAGCAAAGTACTCCTCTTTGCACGTAGGTGCCAAATAAACCATATTCGGAATATTTGCCATCAACGGAATATCAAAGAACCCGAGGTGGGTAACATCATTCATACCATTAACAGTACCCGCGAAGACTGCAATGACAGCCGGATTATTATTGATGCACAAATCTTGTGAAAGCTGATCGTAACAACGCTGAATGAAGGTACTGTACACCCCATAAACAGGTTTTCCTCCATTGGCAGCAATTCCGGAAGCCAACGCTACAGCATGCTCCTCAGCAATACCCACATCCACAAATTGGCGGCCTGCTTGCAGACGTCGCTCTTCGGTGAATCCAATTACAGTAGGTGTACCTGATGAGATCGCAACCAGCGTCGGATCACTTGCCATCTCTTTCAACAAAAATTGTCCGGTTAAATCGCAATAATCTTCACCTGCACCACTGTTTTTCGAGGCACCAGTCTGCAAATTGAACGGCCCTCCCCAGTGATATTTCTCACGGTTCTGCTCTGCAAAGACATAACCTTTCCCTTTCTGGGTATGAATATGTACTACAACAGGACGAGTTGCATCTTTCACCTGCTGGAAAGCTGCAATCAACGCAGTAATATCGTTTCCGTTATCAACATACAGATAATCCAACCCCAATGACTTAAAAAAGTTACAGGGAGAGTTTCCTTGACTCTCACGAAGTTCCTTCAGATTTCCATACAAACCTCCATGATTTTCGGCAATGGACATTTCGTTATCGTTTACGACAATAATCATATTGGTGCCCATTTCACCGACATTGCTTAATCCTTCATAGGCTTCTCCACCACTGAGTGAACCATCTCCGATCACTGCAATTATATTCTCTTTGTCCTGCTTCAGATCACGCGCTTTAGCCAACCCGCATGCCAAGCTAACTGATGTAGAGGTATGCCCCACTGTAAAGAAATCGTGTTCGCTTTCGTGTGGATTAGTATAACCCGACACGGTGGCATATTTAGTCGGATCAAGAAACGCCTCTTTACGACCGGTCAACATTTTGTGAGTATAGCATTGATGCGACACATCAAACACCAACTTATCTTTAGGAGAATCAAAAACAAAATGCAACGCTATCGTCGCTTCGACAATACCGAGATTAGGGCCAATGTGTCCTCCACATGTACTGAGCCGTTTCAACAAGGCTTCACGAATTTCACCAGCTAAAATATTTAATTGATCCACAGATAACTGCTTCAGTTCCTTGGGGGAATTGATTTGTTCAATATACATAAGGCTGCTTGAATTTAATTCTTTTTGTACGATGCAAAAGTAATATGCTATTCGAAAACTGAAAAACCTGAATTACGGGCAGAAATACCTCAATCACCGAACAACATCTTATTCGATCAGAACACCTTTCACGAATATCAATACTCGAATCATGTACAGGATTACAAGCACAGAGGGCAACCACTTGGGTTACCCTCTAATTACGTTTTCAATCACATTTATGAATTCTCAAAACTTGTTACGCTTCAACGCGCATGCAGTCGAGAGCCACAAGTTTTGCGATCAAATACAGATCTCGACATCAATATCATCTATGAATGCATTAGAGTTTATATTATTCCATAGATCCAAAATCGCATCAGACTGTTGACACAAAATAAAAGATGGATGCTTATCGAATATTAGCGATGCTGATAATATCCGCAAAAACACCTGCCGCAGTTACGCTGGCGCCTGCACCGTAACCCTTAATCTGCATCGGATACTCTTTGTAACGTTCGGTAGTCAACAGAATCACGTTATTACTACCTTCCAAATGGTAGAACGGACTGTCGGGTCCCACCTCACGCAGTGAGACTTCGGTTTTCCCGTGATCCATGCTGGCAATAAAACGCCAACGTTTACCCTCTGCGGCCAGTTTTTTACGACGCAATTCGAAATCGGCATCCAACTCTGGAATATGTTTCCAGAAATCCTCTACGCTACCTTCAAAATATTCAGCCGGAATAAACAGATGTTTTTGGACATCTTCTTGCTCAACATGATAACCGGCTTCACGAGAGAGAATCACCAATTTACGGATCACATCCATACCACTCAGATCAATACGTGGATCCGGCTCTGCATAACCTGCCTCTTTCGCCATAACAATCGCACGACTCATCGGAACCGTCTCATTCATTTCATTGAAAATGTAGTTCAACGTTCCTGAAACCACCGCTTCGATCTTCAAAATGCGGTCACCACTATTAATCAGATCACTGATCGTATTGATAATCGGCAAACCTGCACCCACATTGGTTTCAAAGAGGAATTTTACACCTCTCGTCCGCGCAATGTTTTTCAATTTGAGATAATGATCATATTTTGAAGAGGCTGCAATCTTATTGGCAGCAACAACCGAAACATTATGAGACAACAAATCTTCATAAATGCTGGCTACCGCCGGGCTGGCCGTGCAATCAACAAATACGGAATTAAAGATATTCATCGACAATATCTCATCCCGGAACCGTTCCGGTGTCGAAACCAATGTCGATGCCGCCAACTGCTCTTTATAGGTAGTTAAATCAATACCTGAACGCGAAACAATGTAGTGGCGAGAATTGGTGATACCGACAATGCGAATCTTCAATGAATTTTCACGCATCAGCTTCTCTTGTTGCTGACGGATCTGATCCAACAGATTGCTACCGACCAAACCCACACCGGCCAAGAAAATATTCAACACCTGATATTCAGACAAGAAGAATGAATCGTGAATCACATTGAGCGATTTACGCAGGTTCTCTTTGGCTACGACAAACGAAATGTTGGTCTCCGAAGCGCCCTGTGCACATGCGATCACATTGATACCGTTCCGTCCCAACGTACCAAACAGCTTGCCGGCCACACCGGGGCGATGGCGCATATTTTCTCCGACAATGGCCACTGTTGCCAAATCATGCTGCGTTACCGGCGGATTAATCTCACCCATCGAGATCTCTTGGGCAAACTCCGTAGAAAGCACCTGCACGGCCAGTTCGGCATCTCCATTACGTACGCCGATCGAAGTGGTATTCTCCGACGCCGCCTGCGAAACGAAGAAAACACTGATTCCCGATTTCGAAAGAGCCTTGAAGATACGGTAGTTAACGCCGATCACTCCGACCATACC
>ERZ791574.357-NODE-357-length-37958-cov-86.792075_pt1 | contig 37958 bp, 29 predicted proteins | sample MGYA00433098_ERZ791574 | MGnify/ENA primary metagenome ERZ791574 (study PRJEB30046, sample SAMN00791933) | human gut metagenome | study: EMG produced TPA metagenomics assembly of the A metagenome-wide association study of gut microbiota in type 2... | reverse complement strand
CCTGGGTAATTACGGACACAAACCTGTCGCCCTGTAAGGGCAAAAGCTTTAAAACGCCAATATTTTGACGAAGCTTTTGCCCTTACAGGGCGCATTGCATAATCTCTATATTACCCAGGGCGATGCCCTGGGCTAGGAGCTTTTGGGCCTTCAGCCCGTACATAAACCACTTATAAATTCTGTTATCTAACCTTAGTCGGAATCCTCTTATCACTCATGATTTCATTTCCTGCCGCACGGGCATCCAGTTCTACAGGCTTGGATGTGAAATCAGGGGTGTTATAGGAATCCAGCAACTCGTCGTAGTACTTCTTCGGATTGCGCTGAGGCAAGAGGAACGGCTTGCTAACATTGCCCTTATCATCAATGCAGGCAAGGTAAAGACGGGTATAGAGTCCGTCGCCACGGCGGGATGTAAAGACAAACCAATGTGAATCCCTGCTCCAGTTGTGCCAACTGTCCGTATTCTTACTATTGGCTGCAGCCAGAGGCTTAGCCTGCCCTGTCTTCAAATCCAGCAGCCAGTTATCCGCTTCCTTATGCCAGATAGGGAAACAGCCATAATCGCTCATCGTAAACATGATGTACCTGCCATCATACGAAGGACGAGGATGGGTAGCACTCTTGCCCAGTTCACGTGCATTGAAGATGGTATCCACCTTATTTCCAAACTTACCCGTAGCCGCATCGAAACCTATCTTGCAGATATTATACTTGATATCCTTATACCCGCTTGGGATAGGCTCTGCCGTAGAAGAGCAGAAGTAGAGTGTCTTGCCATCAGGCGAGAATACCGGATATGTCTCGTAATGGTCTTTCGTCATCAGGAGAGAATCCAATATCAGTTCATGGGTTGCAGGTTCATAGACAAAGACATCCGATGCCTGGTCGAAGACTTCAATTCGCTCATCCTTCACGGCATGGAAACTCTGATGGGTGGTATTGGTACTGTAGGCGCAATACTTGCCCGATGGATGCCAGTAAGGATAAACCATCGAACCCTTCAGGGAATCATTCTTAGCCTTCAGCCACTCCCGCTTGCCGTTCTGAGAAACCAAGGTAGCACCATGGTCACCACGCACATGGAAGGTAAACTGGTCAGGATTGGTTCTGTTTGCCGTATGACAGTTGAGACAGGCACCCGGTGCTGCCGTATTTTCAAGGATAGCCGTTTCCTCGAAATTACTCAAGTTGCGCTGATAGATGCCCAACTTGCCATACACCTCATAACCAGGGGCAATACGACGATAAGTCAAGCCCCAGTCCTTCAGTTCGTATGGGCTGACATGGATATCGAAGTCCTGATACTTGAACCTTTCACCATTTTTCAATACATACACTGAGACGGTGAGTTTTTCACCCTTGTTCTTTTTCAAGAAATCATGCCATTCATCTACCTCAAACTCCGCATACTTCTTGTCGTAAGAATATAGCCCCTCTATGGTTTTCGGACCATGCACACATACATACATATCCTCAATATCCTCGTCCGCCATGTTAAAATCGAGCGGTGCGATATTGGCAGGAACTGTAACCCCAACATAATCGGGGAATATCTTAGGGAATTGATTGATTTCCTTGGCATCTTTCCACGGCGAAGGGTAACAACATGCACTAAGCGAAGCCATCACCACTCCAACCAACAGAGAGCACAATAAAGATTTTATCGTTTTCATTTTCTAACCAAATATTATCAACGTGTATTATGCACTAATTATCAGCAAGATTGCCAACTTAACATTTAACACTTAACATTCAACATTAATATATAGTTTTCTTCTCCTCCTTCTTAGCTTCCTCCTTGTCTTGTATCACCATATAGTGCCAGGCATTGGATACATACGGCTGCTGACTGAGTTGAGGATCCTTCGGATTCTGCATATAGAGCTGGATGAAGTTGAGCGTATTGTTCACGTTCTGTGCATCCACACTATATGGGATGGTACGTGGATCGCTATGTGTCTTCATCCAGTTGCCGATGAGAATCTCCTGGAAGGTACGTGGAATATGGTCGTAACCCACGAATCTGCCCAGCGGATAATACTGCATGAACTTCTCCATATCGCGCTGCAGGAGTTCGTAGCACATCAGATATTCGTATGCCATCTTGTTATGATTATCATTCAGGAAGAGCAAGCCCAACATCTGGTCCATCTCCTGGTCGCTGAAGAGGAAGTCCTGCTTTTTCTCACGATACTTTCTCAACTTTCCATAAACGGGATGCCGGTTGATAGCCTCCTCATTACCCAGCAGCGCCATGGTCTGGTTAGCCCAGTTTCGATAGAAGAGCGTCTTCTGCAGGCGGCGGAGCAACTTGGCTGCTACCTTGTAATTGCCGTTGATGATTTCGCACTCTATAATCCTGCGGGTCAATCGGGCACTCTTGCGATAATTCGGTATCGCTTCCTGCGCTTCGAACATATATCTTTCGGCATCATTCACCATTCCCAAACGGAAGAAGATTTCTGCAGTAGATACCGGCGAAGTCATATCACGGGTAAAGGTAGGGAACAAGCCCTCGCCTCCATTCTGATAGAACTCGAAAAGGCGGTCGGCAAGCATACCCTTCTGACTCAAGGCAAGATTCACACACGATACACTGAGCGGTGTGGTTGCCGGCTTCTTCTCTGCCTTCTCTATAATCTTATCCCACTGTTCGGTGCGAACCAGGAAATCATAATCTATCAGTTCGTAGGTCATCTCATCAAAAGAAGCCTTGATGCCGAACCATGAAGCCACTATCACCAATACATAGCTCAACACTATGACCACTTTGGATTGCTGCAACTTCTGCAAGGATTTCCGGTGGCATGGAATCATCCCCAGGAAAGAAATCACAACAGCCCATACCATCACAACAAAAGGCAACGGAGATATGGCACCCGGATAGCGATAATAATTAAGTCCGGCAAAGATGCGATACAAAGGATATTGCAAAGTCTGCGTGGTCAATAATATCCAGGCGATAGTAAGGATAAGAATGACGGCAGAATAGCCTATTCCGGAAAGAACATTTCCCTTCTGCTTGGCATTCTTCAGCGTATCACCTATCATCAGGGCGGCATAAACGAATACCACCGGTCCCAGGAACCAATAAACCAATGCCGTGCTAACCAGTTCGAACACCACCTTTACCAACCGGTTGTGGAATCGGTTATGAATCCATCCTATTACTAAGGCTCCGAAAAGTGCAACTACAAAAGAGAGCAACACATTCTGGTCGCCCATGGCACACCATAAGGCGATACTTGGAAGGAAACTCAGGAGATAACCCGGGAAATCATGCCTTGCTCCATATTGTTTCATCAGTCCCCATACGGCAGCCTGAATGCCCATCAAGAGCAAAGCGATGATGGCACCGCCCAATACAGGCATATAATAGAACTGTACCAGAAACTCACTGATATAGTCAGCCAACCCTCCCGGCAGCACAATGCGCTCCAGGAAATAGCCGGTATCAAAGAGAAACATCTGATACTGTTCCTGAAAGCAGAGTCCACCTACGTATGGCACTGCCCAGAATATCACGACCGCCACACCGAAGAGCAGCGACAGCAGCGGTTTCCAAGTTTTTATCATCAAATTCTTCATGAGATTATATTTTAAATTCATGTTCTTTCCACAACGTCCGTGGACGATTTAGGACATTCCTTATACCCGTACAAAGTTACAATAAAATATTGTAACTTCCAAACAAAAACATACAATTCAACAAGATAGTACAGAAGAAAAGCAATAAAAGTCAAATCCTGCTAACGTAATGATACGAAAAGCCCCGATTGCAAGAATGGCAGTCGTGGCTTAAACCTACTTCTTCCAAAAACTCTTCACTCTTCACCTTATACCCTGAAACGCCCATAAACAGGGCGTTTCAAGGGGTGAAGAGTTACCAGCGACTCTTCACCCACTCTTCACCACTCTTCACCTAGACACAAGGCTTCGAGGCATAAGAAGAAACGCAAATTCGCCGAAACAAAGAGGTGAAGAGTGGTGAAGAGTAGGTGAAGAGTGCCTGAATACTCTTCACCTATCGGAATGCCGATAAACACAGGGGATTCCAAGCGAAAGGTGAAGAGTGAAGAGTATTTCTACGTAAGCCTTGTATAAAAACGAAATAAAGCCATTTGGGATGGCTGTTCTAGGCAAACAGCCCACTAGCAGCTAAAGCGCCAGTAGACTGTCTGTGGTTTGCCAGTTAACTGTCTGTATTAAACAGCCTTCTTTTTACCAATTCACAGCAGGTTAAAACAGACAAATAAGAGCAGCATTCAGCATATCAAAAAAAAGAAAAGCCCCGACTACAGAACGGCAGCCGGGGCTTAGCCTTATTTATTTTTTATTTCATCTACCAATTTTTCAACTTCCTCTAGAGGGAGCATGGTACCATCTGCAACTTGTTGTGGAGAAAGTCCCATAGCAAGGAAACGTTTGGCATTTTCTATTCTTTCTTCAGCGCGAACTTCTGCAAGACCTTCAGTATGACCTTCCAACATTGCATTTTCCAAGACATCATTCTGGATCATAATGGCATTGACATGCTCCTCATAAGCATGACGTTCTGCATCCGACATAGAATAATATCTCAACTTCTCACGTGCCTCCTGCAAACCCAGAGCTTTGGCTTCAGGAGAGATGAAATCATTCTTTAGGTACTCTACCCATTCCTCGATTGGAGATTTAGCCACCTTATTGAATTCGTTTAAGCGAACCAATATATAAGTTGTGCCAATCTCTGAAGTCGATTTACTTACTATTGTATCTTTCTCCCTTGTGCTGATGATAAGATTATCTTTCGTATGCAAGCCCACAAAATTATTCTGTCCTACATAGATGTAGTCAGAGCCTTTGCCAAGGTCAAAGTACAAGATGCTGATGGAATATACCTTCTTTACCTCTTTGCAAGTATCGTTCAAATTGACCAACTCTGAGATAGCCTTGGGCACTCCATAAAATAAACGTTCCAAATAATACAACCTGGTCATGTTTTGTATTTCAACAAGGATGTCTTCTCCGTTGCTATTTTTCGCCTTTATTTCCATACGATAGAACTTGTCGTCCGACAGGAGTTGATTATCTTCGTTTTCCAAAACCTCAACAATCTTAATCGGTTCACCCAAAAACACAGTCAAGAAACCCTCAAGTACTCCAAAGTTTGCCTTTTGGTGAAGTAAGCGAGAGACAGCCCAGTCAAATCGAATGCATTTATCTCTTAATTCTGTCATTTCCTATTTTTACTAAACAATTCTGTATGAGAACCGAGCCTTAACAGCTCTATCATATCATCATCAAGCCATATCAACAGATAATCATCTTCAATATGGCACTCCCATAATGAATCTATTTCATTCCTTCATCAAATCAGCCATTAAATCATCAACGTTATCAAATACGTCTTTCTTTGCCCATTCTTCACCTCGCTTATATGCTTCTAAGTGAGTCTGGGCTTCACGAATAGCCGCTTTCGTTTCTTCATTCGGCTCATACTCCTCTCCTGCCTGACATTTCTTTGCCAAGCGGGCAACATAAGAATTAACCTTAGCCACAAATTCCTCCAGACTATAACCTGCAGGAACGTTATATTGCAAATTAACTGTCTGCATAAAACTAAATTTTAGAACCGCTGCAAATTTACGACTATTTATCGTAACTGCCAAACTTTTCGGATAAAATTTCAGCATAAGGCAAACAGAAAAGCACCGACTGTAATCACTACAGCCGAAGCCTAACCTAATCGTTATACTTACTTGTTTTTATCTAACTGCTTCAACAAGAAATCCTCCAATGTTTTCTTGTCGGGCAACTGAAGCATATAAGTGGAAACAAACAATTGGTTATCCATACCAGCCAAGGCATACTCCACCATTTTCTTACCCTTTCTCGTACAGAGCAAAATACCAATTGGAGGATTGTCCCCAGGCTGCATCTCATTTTCTCGATAATAAGAAACATAAGCATTCAGCTGCCCGAGGTTCTCATGCGAGAACTCCGAATCTTTCAATTCCAGAATGACGCTACAGTGAAGATACCGGTTATAAAACACCAAGTCTGGATAATAATACTCGTCATCTATCACTATACGTTTTTGACGAGACTCAAAACAGAAGCCTTTACCTAGCTCCAAGATAAATTCTTGCAAATGAGTAATCAAAGCATCCTCTATATTCTGTTCTGTAACGACCTCTTGAGCCCTCAATCCCAAGAATTCAAACGTAAAAGGCTCTCGAATCTGCAATTCATTAGAATCATGCCCTTTCATACCAGGAAGAGACAACATCTTTTCAGGATTACTGCTAATGCCCGCACGAACATAGAGATTGGTACTTATCTGGCGACGTAACTCACGAACAGACCATGTACATTTGATACACTCCTGCTCATAGAAGTAACGAGCAAGAGAATCATCAACAGCCATTATCTCCACAATATGAGAGAAAGACAACTTAGCAATTATCAATTTACCCGAAGTTTTCAATTGGTCTAACACTGTCGGACTTTTTTCCTTTTCAAGTTTTGTGCTCAAAAAGTCCGACAGTGTCGGACTTTTTGGAATACCCTCGCAATTAGATAATGGAACATTCAAAAAGACAAAATTATCCTCCATCTGTGGATAAAGCAGATAAAAGTTACGAGCATTTTTAAACAGTGTAACATTTAATCCCTTTCGATTTACCCGTTCCTCCAATTTCTTTAGAAGTTGCGAACCATACTCAGCACGATCTTTGCCGTGCTGTTCAAACTCCACGATATAGTAGCCGATGAGCCAATTACGCATCGTCTGCATACGATTGATAGCTTTGACGGCACAAGTTTGTGCTGCATCATGAGTACTTTGAATCACATGCGTCAACTCCACGAAAGAGTGTTCTCCATGCTTCCAATCATCAACAGGAAGTTCCATCCCATCATGATTATAAATAATAGAATCTTTTGCCATAGCAGCCAACATTTAAACCATTCCGCAAATGTACGACAAATAATTGAATATACCAAACCTTTCGGATAAAATTTCAGCATAGGGCAAAAAGAAAAGCCCCGACTGTAATCACTACAGCCGAGGCCTAACCTTATTTATATTATAATCACAACGATTACCTTATCTTTGCACCAGAAGTAGTTGTTTTTACTTTCTTGAATCTCCAGTAAGTACCCTCTTGCCAACTACCTTCTGCGCCTTCTGCTCCCTTAGCATAATTTGGATATGTCAATACCAGATGGTCATCATCAAAGTAAACCACATCAAACTCATTGGTTACAGAACCTGCATTGATACGAACAGGGAACAACATTCCATCGCCAGTAACTGTCAAACGTCCCCAAGACTTGCCTTCATTCCAACCACCTAAATCGTTAGTCTTAGTTGCATCGAAAGTAAAGGTACCCTTGCCACCTGTGCTCTTAGTAATAGAACCATTAGCAGAGAATGTCATAGTTGCGTCTTCAACATCATTAGTACCATACTTGTATTTCGTAATCTGCTCTTGCAAGCCTTTGTCCACAACCCACCAAGTATTACCTGTCAAGCTAGCATAACCACCTGTCAAGAAGCTGTTGTAGCCACAATTACCCCAAGGACCATTATCAGTATCCCAAGTCCATGTAGCTTCATCATAATCTGTCAAGCAACCCTTGCCATCTGTTTCGCTACAGAATTGCCAGAATGTACCTTCTGTCCAACCAGATCCATCAAAGTTCCACTTTCCTTTATCTGGATATGTAAGAACTAAGCGACCAGAGCTCAAATATGCAATTTCAAAATCAGTAGGCATATTACCACCAGAGTTAATCTCATAAGGGAAGAGGATGCAACCTGGATCTACATGCAAAGTACCAACCAAGTGCTTGCTCTTGCTGTAAGTAGGGTCATAATTCTGAACTTGGAATTTACCCTTTCTAATTTCTTTACCCTCAGCATTATAGCAAACTACAGTTCCGTCCTCATTAAAGACCATGGTAGCGTCCATACTTTCATCTCCATGAGCCTTGCCATCATCTGTATGATTTAGCTGATTCATGAATTCCTCTTCACTGGTTACACCCCACCATTCTCCACCATTGAGAGCAAAGTCTTTACCATCAGAGTTACCATCACTTCCCATATTTCCCCAAACTCGGCCATTATTGGCATGTATATTCCACTTCCATGTTTTGGAACCATCTTCACTGCACAAGAGTTTCATCTCTGGTGACAATTCTGTAGGCACAAACACTGTGACATCCTTTGTGCCATCTACATAAGTGCCATCAAAATTGAAAGCACGAATGTGAATGGTTTGATTAGGATTACCTCCTCGACTTGGAGACAATTTAAAAGTTCCACTAACACCACTACCCAAACTAGTCTCATTGCCTTCAGCATTTACTTGATACACCTCAACCTGACGAGATGGGCTTGTCGTAAACTTAAAATAGTTACCATCAGTCTGAGCTTGAGTACATGCCTCATCTGCATATTGAGTATAACTAAAGCCTTCAATAAGCTGTTCTGCTGTGACATTAGAGCCAGGTGCACCTATATCATCTTTGGATGGATCGCAAGCAGCGAACAGCCCCAACATGACGATAGACAATAAAAATATCTTTTTCATACTCTTTCTTTTTTAATTGTAATTTCCAAAAGGGATAAATTAATTATTACTATTTACCCATCCTGTATATTGACCTTCATTATCTTGCCAGCCAGGGTTCTGTGTAAGAATTCCACTAGCCAAGTCTATTGCCTGTTCAGGAATCTTAAAGAAACCAGCTGTAGCATTGTATCGAGCCACATAACCACCTACCTGTGGATAGTTTTTAGTAGGCTGACCAAGATAATAAATATCGACATTTTGCTGTTTTGCCAAGCAAGAGGCAGCTATGTGCCAACGACGAATATCATTCCAACGAATACCTTCGCCTGCAAATTCCCAGCGGCGTTCATTCTGCAAGTCTTCCAACTTATAAGAACCATAATAATTATCCACACCAGTAGCACGCTTATGCACAAGGTTCATACCCGCAACATCTTCCTTCAACTCACTTTGCATTAACAAGACATCCGCAAAACGAATTAAAACTAAATCATGGATATTATCCAACTGTAAGTTAGAGCCATAGCCACCAGATTCACCACCAGTATTGCCATACATTAATTCCTCAAAGCAAGGAACATCAACAATCTTGCCATCCTTATCTTTCAAGCTACCATCATTTTTGGCAGTAATAGGAGACCATTTCTTGCTATGCAAAGCTGTTTCCTGTACATTATTATCGCCACCATAAACATAAGATGAGTAAGCAGAAAGATCTGCAATCGTAGCATCGCGACGAACGTCCTTACCATTTACAGCTTGCTCTTCCGCATTCCAATCAGAAACCAAATTAGGAGCAATTGGACCTGCGCCCCAACCTGAACCAAATGGGAAACAAGCATAAGTGCCAGACTGACCACGCACACCAAAGTGCAAAGCATAACCATTAGAATAGCCAATTGTCGTGCTCCAAGAAGCTCGCTTGTTGAAATGGATGGCGAACATTGACTCAGGATTAATCTGATTGTCATTCTCAACCCATTTCAAATCTTTGCCCTTAGTATAGTCGTAATCCTCCACGGTATATCTATTGGTATAAGCCCATAAGGTGCGGAAATCATCAACCAAAGAATAACCAGAATTTGTAACACAATCATCAATGGCATTAATTACATCAGCCTTTGTAAGAGTTGAGCCATCAGGTAAAGCAACTTCTTGCAATGGATTATAAGTAGTACTTACCAAACTTGCAATATCATCACCATTACCATACATACCTGTATAGAAAAGCCATGCACGACCCAGCATTGCCTCAGCGGTGTACTTATCCACGTGTCCATCAGTCTTCCTTACAGCAGGCATAGTGGTTGCAGCATCACGCAAGTCCATCAAAATCTGTCCCCATTCCTCTGCAGCCGTAGCCTGTGGAACATCAGATGAAGGAGTAGAAGATGTAATCATACGAATTCTTCCATACATAGAAGCCAACTCATAATAATAGAAGGCACGCAAGAACTTCGCCTCACCCAGCCACTGAGCCTTGTTTTCCGCATTTGCGACTTGAATATTCTCCAAAGCATCAATAAGTGCATTGGCACGATTGATACCTTCGTAGCGAGTCTTATAGAACCCCCAAGTCATATCGGTACCTGCATTTGTCAACATATCAAATGACTGCATCAATGGGTCATTGGTACCGCCACCGCCAAGACAATCATCACTTGCAAGTTGAGCAGCATACAAAAACGAATACTGAGGAGCCTCGTTTACTTTATTCAAGTTTTGATATACACCAGCCAAAGCCTGCTGGGCATCACCAGAAGTAGTAGGATAATTCTCCGTACTCTTCTCTGTATAATTCACAGCATCAAGCGTACAAGAGGCAAAAGCCATTGTTGCTATAGCTGCACCCAAAATATATCTTATTGATTTCATAAATCTTTCTTTTTAGAATTTTACATTTACACCTACCATAAAAGTACGTGGAGTTGGGAAATTACCTACATCAATACCAATCTGCCAAGGATAACTACTATCGAGTGCAAGACCATTTTCTGGATCCATACCATCGTAGCCAGTTATAGTGAACAGATTCTGTGCGGCAAAATACAAACGAAGTTGCTGGAATGGGCTATTCTTCCAAACCTTTGTGAAATCATAACCTACAGTAAGGTTCTGAAGACGCAAATAGCCAGCATTATGAATGTACAGATCTGACAAGTTTAAGAAGTTAGAGCCATAGTTACCAGCTGTCAAAATTGGCATTGTGTTACTTGTACCTTCACCATTCCAATACTTATAGAACTCAGTAGTTGTAAAGTTATCTACACTTCCATCTCCGAAACGACGATAAGACTGTGCCACCTGCTGACCAAGAGCTGCGTAGAAGGTTGTACCCAAATCAAAGCCCTTATAGCCAATGCTAAAGCCAAAGCCCATGGTAACATCTGGATGAGGATCACCAATCTGACATTTATCAGCCTCAGTGATTTTACCATCACCATTTGTATCAACGAACATCACATCACCAGGTTTAATGGAACTCTTCTGCAAAGAATTCCCGGCATTACCACCACAATACTTATCCAAGTAAGCTTGTACGTCTGCCTGATTTTGCATAATACCCGCAGTCTTATAGCCATAGAAATATCCAATAGGATGACCTTCTTCCATACGTGAGATGTAAGATGTACCCTCTGAAAGAACCTTTTCCTTACCTGTTATATAATGGTTAGAGTTCTTTACTTCTGTAACATTGTTCTTATTGTATGCCATATTCCAATTTACAGAATAAGTGAAGTCCTTGCCAATCTTGTCATTCCAAGTAAGTGCCAACTCTATACCCTTATTTTCCACTGTACCAGCATTAGCATACCATCCATCAAAACCATTCTCTGGAGATAATGGTGTGTAAAGCAACAAATCCTTTGTCTTCTTGTTATACCAATCAAAAGTAAAGCCAAGTCGACCTCTCAAGAAGCGAGCATCCAAACCAATATTAGTTTGCTCAGAGGTTTCCCATGTCACATTTGGATTGGCCAGACGAGCAGGATAACCACCCTGTGTTCCAGACTCCTTATCTTGGTTGAACGAATAAAGACCATTTGCACCAAATGCGAATGTACCCGAATACATAAACTGACCTATATTCTCATTACCATTCTGTCCCCAAGATGCGCGGAGTTTCAAATAATCAAGCCAGTTTGTTGTTGATTCCAAGAACTTCTCATTAGAGATAACCCAACCTGCAGATACAGAAGGGAAATAGCCCCACTGATGTCCTTTTGCAAAGTTAGAAGAACCATCGGCACGCATAATCAAGCTCAACATATACTTTTCATTATAATCGTAGTTAATACGACCAAAATAAGAAAGTAAAGAGTGATCATTACTTGCCGGTCTACCAGAAACTGTAGCACTGGTGCGACCAGTAAAGTTAGTCAAGTAACCATACTTCAAGCCTTCACCCTCGAAAAGATATCCACTAGCGCTAGCTTGCATATAGTCACCCATATCATTACCTTGGCGTGAATATTCCATACCTGCAAGAACATCAAAATGATGATCTTTGGTCTTAAAGATATAATTCAAGGTATTTGTTGTAGAATAATCCCAACCAATAGTCTGATTCTGAGACAAATACGCATCAGTATTTTGTCCGTCAGAAGAATCATTAATATGATAAGACTGAGTCAGTCCTTTCCATGAAGACGCATAAGCTTTATAAGAAATTTGACCACGATACTTTAATCCTGCAATTGGTGAAACCTCAACATAACCAACAGCACTCAAATTGAAGTTACGGCTCTTATTATTTGCGCCATCCGTATAAGACAACAAAGCTTGAGGGTTACTGGTGTACTGATTATATTTAAACCAACCGTTAGAAGCCGAGCCAGAAGCAATCATATCATCATAAGAGAAATACTCACCTGCTGCATTACGAACTGGCACCAAAGGATTTGCACGCAACGCTGTAGATATGTTATTTCCATACTGATCACCATTCTTAATACCCTTCTGCTGGGCATGCTGGAAATATACATTTTCACCTATCTTGATAATATCACGTTTATCACTTCCACGGAGCACAACATGCTCAGAATTAATACGGAAAGTGAATCGGCGATAATTAGAAGGAGCAGGATTACCAAAAGTACCTTCTTGCAACTGATAGCCAGCACCCATACTAAACTTACTACGATCATTACCGCCTGCCACATTCAAAGCATGACTTGTAGTAATCGCATTCTTATTACGGAGCAACTCCAACCAATTAGTACCAGGATTTGTTCCATTCTTATAAGCTTCCAGCAAATCAGCATCTATAAATTCTGACCAATTATAAGTAGGAAGACCCTGGTTGAAACGCATCATATCTTCAGCAATCATATATTCCTTTGCGGACAATGGAGTTGCCATCTTATATACATTTTGCCAACCTATATTGCCATCATAAGAAATCTGAATTTTACCCTCTTTACCCTGCTTAGTTGTTACAAGGATAACACCATTAGCAGCACGAGCACCATAAATAGCAGCAGAAGCTGCATCTTTCAAAACATCAATACGCTCAATATCAGCAGGATTTATTGAATTAATATCACCACCTGCTACACCATCAATTACATAAAGTGGTGTTGTGCTAGCGTTTGTACCAGCACCACGGATATTAATGTTAAAGCCATCACCAGGTTTACCTGAGTTTGACATAATTTGCACACCAGGACTCATGCTCTGTAATGCGCCCAAAGCCTGTGTGGTATTCATCTTCTGAATATCATCACCCTTTACCTCAATAGTAGAACCGGTAACGAGCTTTTTCTTCTGAACACCATAACCTACGACAACAACTTCATCGAGAGTCTTGTCATCGGTTTTCATGGTGACTGAAATGTTAGACTGGTTACCTACAGCAATTTCCTGTTTCTGGTAACCGATATAGGTAATTACAATAGTAGCGCCCGGCTTTACGTTCAAGGTAAAGTTACCATCAAGATCTGTAACGGTACCATTACCAGGGTTGCCCTTTTCTACTACACTTGCACCGATAATAGGACCTTCTGCATCGCTCACATTACCGGTTACTTTCTTTGCCTGCTGTACAGCATTTACGCTCTGACTAGGAGATGCCGCCCATGCTTCAGTTGTATAACTCAAGCCTAACGATGCTAACGCTCCCACAAGCAGCATTGATTTTTTTAAGTTCAAATTCATACTTTAGTACTTTCTAGGTTGAATAGAATTAAACGTTTGTTGACTCTGACTATCAAAAATAGTCATTCTTTTAGTTTCCGACATATCTATCAGATACGAAGGAAACAAACAGGTTAAGTTGAATTCAATTTCATAATGGTTATTGTTTATGTTGTTTATTATTGTTTCATTTCATCACCAATCTGAAGTCATTTTTTATGGAAGTATAAGTGGCAAACAGATTTTCGATTGCAAAGTTACATTTCTTTTACGAAAAAAGCCGATACTATTTTGCTAATTTAAAGTATTATTTTGATTTAAGTTATTTTTTTTAATAAACCCCGATAAATACTAAAGATTTATTAAAATTCTGTGTTTTCCTTACACTTATTATATATGTATGTTTTGTTAACTCGGAGCAAAAAAGTATTACCTTGCCGCTATTGAGCAGCAAGGTAATTACGTACAGGATTGGCATACATCTCGAGAATTCTCTCTCTCAAGTAAGCTTCATCCTTATTTGAAAGGTCTATTTTCGCAAGTTGACCAGCCATATATTTTTCAAATTTTGCCTTATCTTCGGCAGTATATTCTGCCTGATGAGCTGTTGAGTTTTCAAGCAAATCAAGAGCCACATAGTTGCCAGGATAGAGACGGTAGTTCTTGAATATCTGCTCATCCATATAGGCTGCTACCTTATTATATATATCCTGCTTAGGCATATCTGGATCCAGACTGTCCAGATAATCATCAAGACATGGGGCTGCATGGTAATGAACATGACCCTTATAACCGAAGATACCGGTCTGCATGCTTACCAGATCATCCATTGGTCCCTTCTTCCAATCGGCATTATCGCGCTTCTGCTGGAACTCCTTTGCCTTCAGAAAATCGCATGGATCATATTCGTAACTGATAGAGAGCGGTACAAGATGAAGCTGTTTCAGGCGGTCGATAATGCTGCCCTCACCGCCCATCGACATCATCTGCAGAATACTCTTCTGGGTGCGGTCATTACTGTCCTTGGCTCTACCCTCGCGCTGGGCTATCCAGATGTTCTCGTTCTTCTCCTTGATGGCGAAATGCATATAGTCAGAGAGGCGCTTGCTCGACATCAGCATCTGTCGCATGCTCAGGGCACGCTCTACGATAAACGCCTTGTTGACACGTACCAGGTCCTTGACCCAAGGAAGAGAAAGGAGATTATCACCGATAGCTATCTCGCAAGTGGTCTTAAACCCATTATCGATAAGAAGAACATCGAGAATGGCTGAATCGAGCACGATATCACGATGATTACTGACGAAAGTATAATTACGGGTATTATCGAGCGATGTGCAATCCATCTCACAACCTGTTGCTGCCTTCTTCAGAATGCCATGAACAAAATCGTAAGCAAAAGCCAACTGGAAATCCAGATTGGTCTTACATGCCTTCAACTTCTGGGCAATCATCTCGAAAGGTACTTGTGGATAGAGATAGGCAAGCACTTGTTTAAACTGATCGTTTGAAAGCAAACGGTCGAATACCTCTGGGAGATCTTCAGGCTCCCAAGGACGGATGGTATCAAATTCTTGAGGGATCTTCATAACTTTATGTTTTTTTCGGGAGTTAAGGAGTTAAGGAGTTATAGGAGTTAAGACAAATGTTCTAAAACGATATCTTTACATTCCATTAATTTCTACCGTTGTCTTAACTCCTTAACTTCTTTAACTCCTTAACTCCTCATTAATTATTAGAACTGATTCTCTACGATTTCGCTGAGCACATCCTTGATATCAAGACCTGCTGCACGAACCTGCTGAGGAATGAAACTGGTAACGGTCATACCTGGAGTGGTATTGATCTCCAGCATGTTCACCTTGTCTTTACCATCCTTATCCTTAGAGATGATATAGTCGATACGGATGATACCGTTGGCATGAAGAATGTCGTAGATGCGGGATGTGGTCTTGGCTACCTCTTCTGCAGTCTCTGGAGAGAGACGGGCTGGAGTGATTTCCTGTACCTGACCGTTATACTTGGCATCGTAATCGAAGAACTCGTTGGTGGTCACCACTTCGGTAGCCGGCAACACAACGGTCTTCTCGGCTGTCTTGTAGATACCCTGTGAAATCTCTGTTCCATCAAGGAATCCCTCAATCATTACCTCATTGCTCTCCATGAAAGCCACACGGAGGGCTGGAGCCAGCTGGTCAGCATTCTTCACCTTGCTCACACCAAAGCTACTGCCGTCAGCAGCAGGCTTTACGAAACAAGGCATACCGATGCGCTTGGCAATTTCTTCTTCATCATAAGCTTCACCGCGACGGAGCAAGATACTGTCTGCTACGTTTATACCGAAACCGCGCAGATAATTATTGAGCACATACTTATCAAAAGTCATTGCCTCTACCAGAACACCGCTTGTAGAGTATGGCAGATGGATGAGGTCGAAATAGCCCTGCATCACACCATTCTCACCAGGCTGTCCGTGGATGGTGATATAAGCATAATCGAAATAGACATGCTTGCCGTTCATAACGAAAGAAAAATCGTTCTTGTCAATCTCGATAGTCTCACCATTATCCAAAGCAACATGCCAGTCGGTGCCCTTCACATCGACGAGATAAATATTGTAGCGCTCTTTATCAAAGAAAGAGTACAACCCCTGTCCTGAGCGCAATGATACATCGTGCTCAGAAGAATCACCACCGCATACGATGGCTATCGTTCTCTTGCTATTTTCCATAATTACTAAATATTTTTGAATGTATCTTGTGTGGTGCCAGCGATGAAGCCGCGCCACTTTTCTATTAATTGTCTAAAATCTTCCGGCCACTCACTGTCAAAATCCATCTGCTTCTTGGTTGTAGGATGCACGAAGCCGAGTGTCTTGGCATGGAGAGCCTGACGCGGACAGAGTTTGAAGCAGTTCTGGATAAATGCCTTGTAGCTGCTACTGCGCTGACCTCTCAGAATCTCTGTTCCGCCATACGTTTCGTCCATAAAGAGCGGATGACCGATATGCTTCATGTGGGCACGAATCTGATGGGTACGGCCTGTTTCAAGCACACACTGCACCAAGGTGGTATAACCGAAACGTTCCAACACCTTGTAATGAGTAACCGCCGTCTTGCCTATTCCGCTGTCCGGATCGAAGACCTTCATACGGAGGCGGTTCTTCGGATCACGGCCGATATTGCCTTCTATGCGACCTTCATCTTCTACAATGTTGCCCCAAACGAGCGCATTGTAACTGCGATGAGTAGTCTTGTTGAAGAACTGCTTACCTAGTGCGGTCTTTGCCGTAGGAGTCTTTGCCACAACGAGCAATCCGCTGGTATCCTTGTCGATGCGATGCACCAAGCCCACTTCCGGATCATTGGCATCAAACTCAGGCATATCTCTTAAATGCCAGGCTACCGCCTGAATCAAGGTTCCATGAAAGTTGCCCGCACCCGGATGCACCACCATACCGGCTTCCTTGTTAACCACCATCAGCTGGTCGTCTTCATAAACCACATTGATAGCGATTTCTTCAGGTTTGATACTCGTTTCGTGACGAGGACGGTCAAGCATCAGCGTAACCAAATCATTAGGGCGCACCTTATAGTTGCTCTTTACCGGTTTACCATTGACATGGATGAATCCGGCATCAGCAGCCTGCTGAATACGGTTACGGCTCTGATAGGCCATCTTATCAGCCAGGTATTTATCGATGCGGACCGGATCCTGGTTGGCATCCACCTGCACCTTCCAATGCTCATAGAGTTCATCTCCTCCTTCACCAGAAGCAGCGTTTCCTTCCTCCATCTGGAGTTCATCATCCAGTTCGTCCATATCTCCTGCATCATCAAACCCGAAGTCATCCTCTACAGGAGCATATACCTTATTATATATATAATCTAAAAATATCATTCGTATTACTATTGAATTCTTCACTCATCGTTCTTCACTCTTCACTTTTCATTTCTCCTACTCCACCACTTCCTTCTGATGGTGTTCATGCGAAGGAGCAGGCTCTGTGGTTTCCGTACCAGGAACCACCTCGAAGTTGTCTTCATGAGTTTCTCCGCTCATGTCACCTTCGCCTTCCATCACATCTTCTTCGCCGTGATAAACCGGATCTACCACATCGATGGAATCATCAACACTCCGTTTACCATTGCCAACCTGTATGACAAGCACATCATCGATAGAAACTTTATCACCAGCCACAACATGCTTACCCTTTACGAGGATACCATAAACCCAATCCTCTTCGCCAGGAATATATTCAGGTGTACCCAGTTTGAATCCCATAGCAGTAAGTTTAGCCATTGCCTCTCGCAACGAACTGTTGTCAATGACATCAGGAATGGTGATACGTGGAGAATGATCAGAATTGATGGTAACATAGATAACATGTCCCGACTTTACCACTTCTCCGAAAACCGGAGTCTGCTCCAGAATTACATCAGGCGGCAAAGAGCGGACATATCCCGTATCCGTTACAACAATTTCCAATCCCGCATCGTCGAGGATATGTGTAGCATCATCGATATTCTTATATCGAATATCCGGCACACGGATGGCCTCACCATGATGGGTATAGATATCGATGCCGTACTTGACACCGACACAGAGCAACACCAGTACCAGAATCATGGCACCGATATTCCCCCAAAGGTACTTACTCTTAAACTTATTTATAAACTCTGATGAAGTCATATATTATTTTTTGGTGCAAAGATACAAGTATTTGGGGGAAGAACAAAATAAAAAGGAAAGTTTTTGCACTCTCACCACCTATTTTATGATATAAAAACAAAACATCTTTGTTCCCAAAAGAGCAATCTCAGAAAAGAAAGGGGCGTTATAAACAACAAAAAGCAGCAAAGAATACCTCTTTGCTGCTTTCAATGTCATCGTCAACAGACGAATCTTTCCTCGGAATTACTTTCCGTGGTGCTCGTCAGATACAGTTAACTTCTTACGGCCATGAGCACGGCGAGAAGCCAATACGCGACGACCATTCTTAGTTGCCATACGCTCACGGAAACCATGCTTGTTTACGCGACGACGATTGTGAGGCTGAAATGTTCTTTTCATTTTTCTTATTTATTTTTTAATTAATATTCTTCACAAAAGTGCAAAATACGCCCTTTTTGGGCTGCAAAATTACGCATATTTTCTGAAATAACCAAGAAAACTACCAAATTTAGCTTAAATATTTATGTTTTTTTCGATATTTCCTTTGATTTTTCATGTTTTTGCCGTAACTTTGCACTCGATTTTGAGATTATTGTAATAACATTCAAGATAAACAAGAAATGATTAATTCACAGGAAATTAAGATTGGTACTTGCATCCGCATGGATGGCAAAGTATGGGTTTGCATCGACTTTCAGCACAGAAAGCCAGGTAAAGGTAACACCGTAATGAACACAAAATTGAAGAATGTTGCCGACGGTCGTGTGTTGGAGCGTACATTCCAGGTAGGTTTCAAATTGGAGGATGTTCGCGTTGAGCGCCGTCCTTACCAGTACCTCTACGAGGACGCTACTGGTTGCATCTTCATGAACCAGGAGACTTTCGAGCAGGTGCCTATCGCTAAGGAGAACGTTACTGGTGGCCAGTACATGAAGGAGGGTGACGTTGTTGAGGTTGTTACTGATACAACTGATGGTACTATCCTCTTGGCTGAAATGCCAGTGAAGACTACTTTGAAGATTACTCACTCTGAGCCAGGTGTAAAGGGTAATACTGCTACCAACGCTACAAAGCCTGCTACATTGGAGACTGGTGCTGAGGTTCGTGTTCCTTTGTTCGTCAACGAAGGCGAGACTATCCAGATCGACACCCGTGACGGTAGCTACCTCGGTCGTGTAAGCGAGTAATACATCCTCCAACAGGAAGATTGTGCTCTTATTGAGTAAAACTAACCCTTAATAGTAAGAAGAATGAAATATTCCATCATAGTACCTGTATTTAATCGTCCTGACGAAGTGGACGAACTTTTAGAGAGTCTGACTCATCAATCAGAGAAAGACTTCGAAGTTGTCATCGTAGAGGATGGCTCACAGACTCCCTGCGAGGATGTGTGCAAGCGATATGAGCACATGATGGATATACATTATTACTATAAGGAGAACTCTGGTCCGGGCCGGAGTCGCAACTATGGTGCCGAGCGCGCCAAAGGTGAGTATCTTCTGATACTCGACAGCGACGTGGTCTTGCCAGAGGGCTATCTGAAGGCTGTAAGTGATGAGTTGAGCCGCGAACCTGCCGATGCTTTCGGCGGTCCCGACAAGGCGCACTCATCATTTACAGATACTCAGAAAGCCATTTCTTATTCCATGACTTCTTTCTTTACCACCGGTGGCATCCGTGGCGGAAAGAAGAAGATGGATAAGTTCTATCCCCGTTCATTCAACATGGGCATCCGCAGAGATGTTTATCTCAGGTTGAATGGCTTTTCCAATATGCGTTTCGGTGAGGACATTGATTTCTCTATCCGTATCTTCAAGGCAGGCTGCCGTTGCCGTCTGTTCCCTGAAGCATGGGTATGGCATAAGCGCCGCACCGACTTCCGCAAGTTCTGGCGACAGGTCTACAACAGTGGCATCGCCCGCATTAACCTCTACAAGAAATATCCAGAGAGCCTCAAGCTCGTGCATCTCCTCCCTATGGTCTTCACCGTGGGTGTAATAGGCACGCTGCTCCTGCTCTTCTTCGGCTTCCTGCCATACATGCTTGGCACCGTTCACGTATTCCCAACCTTGGGTAATGCGATGGCAGCATTGGGCTGCATCGGTCTCGCCGGCATCATTCTCTATACCATCGCACTGTTTATCGACAGCAGCAGGGAGAACCACAGCGTGAAGATAGGCTTGCTGAGTATTCGCGCTGCCTTCACACAGCTGATGGGTTACGGATTCGGATTCCTTTCTGCATGGTGGAAGAGATGCGTACTGGGACAGAGCGAATTCAGCGCATACAACAAGACTTTCTACAAATAAGACTTCCCCGCAAAAAGAGAAGCCAATAATAATCTACTAATCAGTTATTATTATGGCAGAGAAACTAACCATTGCCAATTGGGCAGAAGAAGACAAGCCTCGCGAGAAACTGGAGCGCTTGGGTGCCTCAGCTTTATCCAATGCCGAGCTCTTAGGTATTCTGATTGGTTCGGGATCTACTGACGAAAGTGCCGTAGACCTGATGAAACGCATTCTGAAGGATTGCGACAACAACCTGAACCAGCTAGGAAAGAAGTCCATCAGAGAACTGACACAATATAAAGGAATGGGACCCGCCAAAGCCATCACCATCCTTGCAGCCTGCGAACTGGGCAAGCGCCGTGCTCTCGATAAGATTGGCACACGTCCCGACTTAGGCTCATCCCTTGCCATCTACAACTATATGCTTCCGAAGATGCAGGATTTAGATACAGAGGAAGCATGGCTCCTGATGATGAACCAGAACTTCAAGCTCATCAAAGCGAGCTGCATCTCCAAAGGCGGCATTACAGAAACGGCAACCGACATCCGGCTCATCATCAAAGAAGCGGTGCTCAACAACGCTACCATTATCGCCTTCTGCCACAATCATCCAAGCAACAATCCTCAGCCAAGCAAAGCCGATGATGTGCTTACCCAGAAAATAGCCAAAGCCTGCGAAATCATGCGTCTCTTCTTTATGGACCATGTCATCATAACCGATGGTGCCTTTTATTCATATCACGATAAAGGTAAATTGTAGTCTATTTGGGGTATATTAGACCTTCTGCAAGAAAAAAACAGCTTTTCTTTTTGTTTTGTCTGCAATAATTATTATCTTTGTAGGCAAAAACAAAGATTATTATGACACAAGAAGAAAAGACAAAGATAGAAGAAAAGATCGTAGATGTGCTTAAGACCGTTTACGACCCTGAGATTCCTGTCAACATCTGGGACCTCGGTATGATTTATAAAATAGATGTGAAGGACGATGCCACCGTAGATCTCGACATGACCTTCACAGCCCCTTCATGCCCTGCAGCCGACTTCATCCTGGAGGATGTAAGAAGCAAAGTAGACAGCGTGGAAGGCGTAAAATCTGCCAATGTGAACCTTGTATTCGAACCGGCTTGGGATCAGAGTATGATGAGCGAGGAAGCTCGCGTAGAACTCGGCTTTGAATAAAGACAAAGCCGTTGAATTCTTCACTCTTCATTCTTCACTCTTCATTTAAATAGAATCGCTTATGAAAAATGTATATTTCCTCTCAGATGCGCACCTTGGCTCATTAGCCATTCCGCATGCCCGCATGCAAGAACGCCGCCTGGTCCGTTTCCTGGACAGCATCAAGACGAAGGCTGCGGCAGTTTATCTCCTGGGTGACATGTTTGACTTCTGGAACGAATATAAATATGTCGTACCAAAAGGCTATACACGCTTCTTAGGTAAACTCTCGGAGTTGACCGATATGGGAGTGGAAGTACATTTCTTTACGGGTAACCACGACCTTTGGACCTATGGTTACCTGGAGGAAGAGTGTGGCATTACCGTACATTACAAGCCTCAGACCGTAGAGATATACGATAAAGTATTCTATCTGGCACATGGAGACGGACTGGGTGACCCAGACAAGAAATTCAAGTTTCTGAAAAAAATGTTCCAGAATCATACTTGCCAACGCCTCCTTAATGCGATTCATCCTCGCTGGGGAATGGCTTTGGGCTTGAACTGGGCTAAGCATAGCCGACTGAAACGTGCTGACGGAAAGGAAGAGCCTTATATGGGCGAAAAGAAGGAGTTTCTGGTGCGCTTTGCCAAACAGTATATGCAAGGCCACAAGGATATAGATTACTTCATGTTCGGCCATCGCCACATCGAACTGGATCTGATGTTGAGCAAAAAGACCCGACTGATGATTCTGGGCGACTGGATATGGCAGTTCACCTATGCCGTGTTTGATGGCGAACACATGTTTATGGAAGAATATGTGGAAGGCGAAAGCCAACCATAACAATAAAGGGCAGCTTTATGAGCTGCCCTTTATTGTTATCGCTGTATGCGACCTCCTGAAGAAGTCATGTTATTGATGATTTCCTCTTCTGTAACCAGATTCTGATCACCCGGAACTGTATTCTTTATTGCACTTGCTGACAGTGAGAAGTCCAGGCAATACTGGTTCTTGTCGCCCCACTTCTGATGGGCATGAATATAGGCAGCAATAAAGGCATCACCTACACCCATCGGGTCAACAATCGGCTCAATATCATAGATTCTTGTAGTATAGAGCTGATTTTCTACAGCATCATAGAGCAAGCCGCTCAAGGTATGATGACTGCTGGCAATCTGATTTCTTACCGCCATCACCATCTTCTTACACTTAGGGAAGAGCTGATGCATCTTGCGGAAATACTCCAGATAAGCCTCCTTGTCAATCTCGTAGTCTGCATCCAAAGCCTCGAAAGGTATATGAGGCACACCGCTGGCTACCTCCCACTCATTCTGGTCACCAAAGATGATGTCGCTATACTGCATCATCTGGAACAGCACATCATGAGGCTCCAGACCATATCCCCAGAGATTCTTACGGTAATTGATGTCGCAGGCTATGGTCAAGCCATCAGAAACAGCAAGTTTGATGGCATCCATAGTTGACTCCATCGCATCGCGGCTGATAGCACAGGTAATGCCGGAGCAATGGAATACAGCAGCATCAGCCAGCACCTTTTCCCATTTCACCATTCCGCGCTTCAGCGTATAGAAAGAAGAATTCTTGCGGTCGTAAACCACACGGGAATTGCGCATAGCTACAGCTTCCTCGAAATAATAAGTTCCGAGACGTTCACCGCCACGCACAACATGAGAAACATTCAGACCGTACTCTCTGAGATGCATCAACGCCGCCTCACCCATCTCCCCGTATGGCACACGGGTTACATACTCTACATTATCACCTAAATAAGCCAAAGAGATGGCTGCATTAGCCTCACTGCCACCATAATTGCCAAACATATGATGTCCCTGAAATAAACGTTGATAACCAGGCTTAGAAATCCTAAGCAATATTTCTCCGAAAGTTACAATCTTTGTTTTCATAATTCTAAAAATTTAAAAAGGTGAAGACCATTCACTTATGTTTCTAGTCTTCACCTTATTATATATAGCGTATGATTACTTATTAGCAACCAACTCCATTGTATCGCGAGCGATAACAATCTCCTCGTCGGTAGGAACTACAACTACCTTCACCTTACTGTCGTCAGTAGAGATGATAGCTTCCTCACCACGAACCTTGTCATTTACTTCCTTATTAATCTTGATGCCAAGATACTCCAGGTTCTTGCAAGAATCCTCGCGGAGGTCGGTCTGGTTCTCACCAACACCTGCTGTGAATACGATAGCGTCAACGCCACCCATAGCTGCTGTGTAAGCACCAATGTACTTCTTGATGCGATACTCATACATGCGGAGAGCGAGCTTAGCCTTCTCGTTACCCTCGTTGGCAGCGTTCTCGATGTCGCGCATATCAGAAGAAATACCTGTAATACCGAGCACACCACTCTTCTTGTTCAGGAAGTCAGCCATCTCCTGTGGCTTCATGTTCAACTTCTCCATCAAGTAGGTAACGGCAGAAGCATCGATATCACCACAACGTGAACCCATCATCAAACCAGCCAATGGAGTCAAGCCCATTGAGGTATCCAATACCTTACCGTTCAATACTGCAGCTACAGAGCCACCGTTACCGATGTGGCAAGTGATAATCTTAGAGTTGTTCTGGTCGAGACCGAGAATCTCGCAAACACGCTTAGAAACATAACGGTGAGATGTTCCGTGGAAACCATAACGGCGTACGTGATACTTCTCGTACAACTCGTAAGGAATTGCATAGAGATAAGCGTAGTCAGGCATTGTGCTGTGGAATGCGTTGTCGAATACGCAAACCTGAGGAGTGCCAGGCATCAATGAGTCAACGGCACGGATACCCTTCAGGTGACCTGCGTTGTGAACAGGAGCGAGGTCGCAAAGTTCCTCGATACCATCCTCTACGCTCTTGTCAACGATAACGCTCTCCTTGAACTTGTCACCACCCTGTACGACACGGTGTCCTACAGCGTCGATTTCCTTCAAATCCTTGATAGCGCCGATTTCCGGATCGAGCAAGCACTTGAACACGAAGTTCACACCTTCCTTATGGTCAGGCATGTCGTGCATGATCTGCTTCTTCTCGCCGTTAGGCAATTTCACCTTGATGAAAGCGTTATCAAGACCGATACGCTCTACACCACCCTGTGCCAATACAGACTCATCGTCCATATTATATAATTTGTACTTGATAGATGAACTACCACAGTTCAGAACCAATACTTTCATAATCTAATTTTTGTAATGTTATTGATTGAATAAAGTTAGTCTCAATTAAGCCTTCTTAGCATCCTGTGCCTGGCAAGCTGTGATAGCTACCATGTAGTAGATGTCATCTACAGAGCAACCACGAGAGAGGTCGTTTACAGGACGGGCAATACCCTGAAGGATAGGACCGATAGCGATGGCACCACCCAGGCGCTGAACGAGCTTGTAGCCGATGTTACCAACCTCGAGGTTAGGAACTACCAATACGTTAGCCTTACCAGCTACCTCTGACTTTGGAGCCTTCTTGGCAGCTACCTCAGGAACGAGGGCTGCATCTGCCTGAAGTTCACCATCGAGATGAAGCTCTGGGAACTTCTCCTTAGCAATAGCTACGGCATCCTTTACCTTGTCGATGATATAAACACTCTTGCCTGTCTCCTTGTTGATGGCATCTTTGGCACTACCCATTGTTGAGAAGCTCAACATGGCAATCTGTGGATCAGCAATACCTGCCACTGACTGAGCTGTATGAGCTGTAGTATAGGCAATCTGAGCAAGCTGGTCTGCTGTAGGGTTTGGAGTTACAGCAACGTCACCCATTACTACAACGCCATCCTGACCATACTGCTTCTGGTCTGAGATGAGCAACATAGCACCACTTACGCAAGTGATACCTGGAGTACACTTGATAATCTGAAGAGCTGGACGGAGAGTATCGCCAGTAGTGCTCAATGCACCAGAAATCTGACCGTCAGCACCCTCAGTCTTGATAATCATACAACCAAGGTAGAGGTTGTTCTTAGTTACGAGTTCACGAGCCTGCTCTACAGTCATGCCCTTCTTCTTACGAAGTTCAGCGAGCTTCTCAGCATACTCCTCAGTCTTAGGGTTGTTTTGTGGATCAACGATAGTAGCCTTGTCGATGTTGTTAAGACCCCACTGAGCAGCGAGATTCTTAATATTGGCAGGGTTACCGATGAGGATGATGTCTGCGAGATCATCAGCCAAAACTTTATCGGCTGCTTTCAATGTACGCTCCTCTTCTGCTTCAGGGAGCACGATGCGCTGCTTGTCAGCTTTAGCGCGAGCTACGATTTGCTGTAATAAATCCATTTTACTTTTTAATATTTTATATATTTTGTTGTTTCCTAAGTAGATCTGTCAAAGTGTTAGGCTACGTTATCTTGTTTTTCGCCTTTTTGCCACATCGACTTTGCAAAAGTACACATTTTCTTTGAAATAGCAGCGATTAAAATGTGTAAAAAAAGCTAAATCGGGAGATTATTCATATCGTAAAGGTTTACGTAGCAGGAAAAGTGATGAATTCTTCACTCTTCACTTAACTTATATCATTTCCAGAGTAAGGATGCTTTCCAGTTCCTCGGCCGAGAGTCGGAGTTTGAACTCGCCCTTGATGGCCACGCTGATTCGTCCGGTCTCCTCGGATACGATGACGGCGATGGCATCACTGCTCTGTGATATTCCGAGAGCGGCACGATGGCGGAGTCCCAGTTCTTTCGGAATATCGAGGTTATGGCTCACAGGCAGAATACATCCGGCTGCCATGATGCGCTTATTGCTCACCACCATGGCTCCATCATGAAGCGGCGAGTTCTTGAAGAAGATGTTCTCTATCAGCCGCTGGTTAATCTTGGCATCAATCTCCTCACCCGTATCCATGATGTCCTTCAGTGGAACGCCTCGCTCGATAACGATAAGAGCACCTACGTATTTCTTCGCCATACTCATACACGCCATCACAATCGGCATGATGGTCTCCTTGTTAGCCTCTTTCTGGCTCTCCTTGCTGGAGTGGAAGAACCGAACCAGCCGGCGCATACCTTTCTGCGAACCGATTTCATAGAGGAATCTACGGATATCCTCCTGGAAGATGACGATGAGGGCGATAACTCCCACGCTCACCAGTTTATCCAGAATAGAACCCAGCAGGCGCATTTCCAGTATCTGACTCACAAAGAGCCAGATAAGCACGAAGAGCATGATGCCCACGAAGATGTTCAGTGAGCGCGATTCCTTCATCAGACGATAAACATAGAACAGCAGCGAGGCTACCAGGAGAATATCGAGAAAGTCTTTGATACCAAATTCTATCATGTGCGTCCCTCCTTCATTGCTTCTATTATCTTCACAGCCTCAGCAGCTTCTTTTACATCGTGCACTCTGAGGATGCTGGCGCCCTTCATCAGAGCGATGGTATCGAGCACGGAAGTTCCATTGAGCGATGTCGTAGCATCTCCACCCAACAGCTTGTATATCATACTCTTACGGGAGATACCTACAAGTACCGGAAGTTCCATCACGTTCAACTTCTCCATCTCATTATAAATCTGATAATTCTGGATGAGATTCTTGCCGAATCCGAAGCCTGGGTCGAGGATGATGTCCTTGGCTCCCAGGTCACGCAACTGCTGTACCTCTCTGGCAAAGCCCTTCATCATCGTTTCGAGCGTAGGCTGCACCGACATTAATATATAAGGTACCTTCAGTTCGCCCACCACCCGGAACATTTCAGGATATTCCTCCTGTCTCTGCTCCAGCGGTACATTGGCGATACCTGTGATTCCACCTTCTGAGACATCGTTGATGATGTCAGCTCCCCACTCCTCGATACACTTGCGTGCCAAGGTAGGGCGATAGGTATCTACGGAGACGGCAGCATCCGGCTGCTCCCTGCGAACGATGTCGAGAGCAAACTTCAGGCGTCTTCCCTCCTCCTCTTCCGATACTTCATCGGCACCGGGACGGGTGGAGAAAGCACCCACATCGATGATGCTTCCACCTTCTTCTATAATCTGATTAGCTCTCTGAGCTATCTCCATTTCTGTCTGTTTTCTACTGCCAGAGTAGAAACTGTCGGGCGTAACATTCAGGATGCCCATCACCTGAGGGGTACTCAAATCCATCAAGCGCCCCTTGATATTAATTGTATATTCCATCGGATTATAACTCCTTAAGCCACTTTTTCCCTGGCTTTGTGTAAGTCCAGGCAAGAAAGCTTCCACCTATGATTGTTCCAACCACAAAGAAAAACAATAGTCCATTGTAAACTTCCATAACTTAATATTTTAAAATTCGATTAGCAATGCCCGCAAAAATGATGGTCATTACTATACCAAATATAATTACTACATAATTTTTTACTCCAAACTCTCCTTGCAGAATTGGAGCAATACCACCAACCCCAGTTCCAGTAAACGTCAACTGAGATAAATTAAAGAAATAGCCACCAAGCTTTTCCTTCCTCACTTTCACTTTTTCTCTTTCATCTCTACTACCCATAAAGAGCCTCACTTTCTAAAGATTCATCGAATATTTCTGCAAAAATAGAAAGAATATTCGAGATTACCATCATTTTTTGGGAAAATTGTTTGTTATGTCCATAATTTAGATTACTTTTGCACCCAAAATAACAGTTATAGACTATGGATATTTCAGAACTCTATCAGATTTACCAAGCGCACCCAGTGATTACCACTGACAGCCGCGACTGCCCAGAGGGCAGCATCTTCCTGGCTTTGAAGGGCGCATCGTTTGATGGCAACAAGTTTGCCGACATGGCTTTGGAGAAAGGCTGTGCCTATGTGATTGTTGATGAAAAAGAGTATGCCAAGGAGGGAGACGAGCGCTACATCCTCGTAGAGGATTGCCTCACCACCTTCAAGGAACTAGCCCGTGAGCATCGCCGCCACTTCGATATTCCAGTAGTAGGAATCACCGGAACCAACGGCAAGACCACCACCAAGGAACTCGTCTCTGCTGTTCTCGGCGAGAAGTTCAACGTGATGTTCACCCAGGGTAACTTCAATAATGACGTAGGCGTACCAAAGACGCTCTTCCGTCTCTCTCCGGAAAACGAGATTGCCGTTGTAGAGATGGGTGCTTCCCATCCTGGTGACATCCGAAAACTCGTGGAATACGTGGAGCCAACCTGCGGTATGATTACCAACGTAGGCCGTGCACACCTGCAGGGTTTCGGCAGCTTCGAAGGCGTGAAGAAGACCAAGGGAGAGCTCTATGATTACCTCGCAGCCAACGATGCCCTCGTCTTCATCAATGCCGACAACGAGCATCTGATGCAGATGGCTGAGCAGCGCAACATCAACCGCCTCATTACCTACGGCAAGGATGAGAACTGCGATGTATGGGGAGAAGTCATCTCCTGCGCTCCATTCCTGAAGTTCCGCTGGCGCACCGAGAGTTTCGACTGGCATGAGGTTCAGACCCATCTCATCGGCTCCTACAATATCGACAATATGCTTGCCGCCATCACCATCGGTCTTCATTTCGATGTGAAGCCTCAGCAGATAGATCATGCCCTGGCGAACTACATCCCAAGCAACAACCGTTCGCAGTTGGAAGAGACAGCACACAATAAGTTGGTAGTGGATGCCTATAATGCCAATCCATCCAGCATGGCTGCTGCCATCGAGAACTTCCGTTTGATGGACGTACCCAACAAGATGGCGATTCTCGGACAGATGGGTGAGTTAGGAGAGGTAAGTCATGAGGAGCACGAGAAGGTAGTGAATCAGCTCCGTGCCGCAGGCTTGGAGAACGTATGGCTCGTAGGCGATGAGTTTGAGAACATCGACTGCGATTACCGCAAGTTCAAGAATGTAGAAGAGGTAAAGGAAGCCATCCAGGCAAACCTACCTCACGACCACTATATCCTTATCAAGGGAAGCAACAGCGTCAAACTCTTCCAACTCCCAGAACTTCTATAAGACATCACATGGAACAAAAGCAAGAAGACATCAAGCGACTCATTAGCTTTGTGGAGAAGATTGCAGGCAAGACCATGCAAGCACCACGTGACTTCATGTTCTTATACGAACAACTCAAGGAGTTCACGGGCGAAACCATTTCCGTCAGTACGCTCAAACGAATTTGGGGATACACCCACACCAACAACAACTTCAGCCTCCATTCGCTCGACCTACTATCACGCATGGTTGGCTACAACAATTGGGAAAGTTTTCTCAAAGACAAAGCTGACATTCCTACAAGCCAGTTCTTTGTCAACAAGAAACTCAGGAGCTATTCACTTGAGGAGGGAGAGAAGATGCTGCTCACCTGGCAACCCGACCGTGTTGTCTTGATAGAATACCAAGGCTGCAACAAGTTCAAGGTTTTGGAATCCCAAAACAGCAAACTGCAAGTTGGTGACTTTTTCCACTGTGACCAGTTCATGGAATGTGAGCCACTTATCATGACGCATCTCATCCGCAAGGGTATGATACCATGCGACTATATTTGTGGCAAGCACGGAGGCGTGCGTTGGTCATTCATTACAGACATTCCGGAAGACAAGAATGCCTATTCCTCTGAGGAATCATAACCAGAAGGCTCATGCCTTTTATTTGCCGGGTGTTGGAACGATACATTTCACCTCGTTCCAACATTCGGCATTTTTGTAAGCTTCCAGCGATATAGCAGGGACATGCAAAGTAACATGACTTGCCGTTGCCTTACCGAACAGTTTCACCACTCTTTGCGGTTCTTGCGCTTCATCGTACACATCTTGTAAAGAGTTACATTCCATCAAGCAGAACTGTCCAATTTCATGCACATTTTTAGGAATGCGGATACTATCCAAAGAAGAGCATCGCCAGAAGACACCACGTTCGATGGATTTCAAAGATTGCGGCAAGGTAACACTTTTCAATTGTTCACAAACACCAAAGGCATCATACCCTATCGAACGAACACCCTCAGGAACAACAACTTTCATCAAGCCCGTCTTGCTAAAACAAGAGGACGAAATCCTCGTCAAACCTTTGGAGACATGAACTTCCGACAACTTTGAGCATCCCCAGAAAGCCATATTATCCATATTCGTCACTTCATCAGGGATATCTGCCACTAGCAGTTGTTTGCATTCCCTAAAAGCCCGACTGCCAATCCGCCGCAGAGTATGAGGCAAGCAAAGCGTCTGCAACCTCTGATCACCCAAGAAAGCATTATCAGCGATTTCCACCACTCGATACCGTTTCCCATCATACAAGATATGGGGTTCGATATAAAGATTAACATTGGTACAAGTGTCGCCCCTTCCCACCAAACGGCATGTCAAGCTATCCTCCGACTTCACCTGATAGAGATTACCATATTCATCAGCAAATGTCACCTCACGCTTTCGTGAAACACACCAAGCAGAGATACCTACGACAACCAAAAGTGCTACGACCACGGCAAATATTGTTTTTCTCAACATGCCCTTCCGCAGAAGTTTCTCTTCCGCAATCCGATTTTCATTATCCAAAAAAGAAAGAATCGCTTCGATGTTTTGCCATCTGTCTTCTTTTCTTGGCATCAAGCACTTTTCCATGACGATTTGCCATTTCTTCGGCAAATGACGATGTACTTCTTCTTTTTGCCCATCCAAGCTATCAGCATTCGTCTTTACATTATCACCTTGGTTGTTTTGAATGTATTCCAAGATTTTGCCTACCGCATAGATGTCTGTACGACAATCCACCTCTCCCGTTCCATCCGTCTGCTCTGGGGCAGCGAAGTTCACGGTCAAGCCAGAAGTATGTGGATAAGTAGAAATATAGCTGAGCCCAAAGTCGATGATTCTCAAGTCGCTGTTCACGGAAGTCAGCAACAAGTTGGTTGGCTTGATGTCCAAGTGTACCACCTGAGCATGATGGATGACTTTCAATGCATCCAATAGTTGGCGCATGAAAGCATCGAGTCGAGCCTCATCAGAGAAATAAAGGGGTTGGGCTAGGATAAAGGCATCCAAGGTCAAGCCATCCACAAAGTCCATCAAGATAGCACATTCCTCCTGTGTATCTATCAACTGATAATAGCGTACCACGTAAGGAGTTTCAGCCGACAAAAGTTTTCCGGTCTCATATTCCTTTCGCAAGCAAGTACGTAGTTTTTCATCCATCAGAAATTGGGAATGCAGGCTTTTCTTGAGCAAAGACTTCCCCTCGACCACACATCTCAAAAGATGACATGTCGCCGTATCCAAGCTCCATTCCTCCGCCTTTCCCAATGGCATAAAATCAGATGAATCCAACATATTGTGTAGAACTTACCGTTTGTCTTTAGCTATACTTACTTTTATCAAAAGACAAAAGTAAGCATTTTTTCCGAGACCGCAAAAGAAAAGAACAATAAATAACAAAAAAGCACGAAAACATTCGCTTTCGTGCTTTTTACATCTTACTTCACGCTAAACTTCAGCGTTTTCCCTTTCACCTTTATAATATAAACACCAGCAGCCTTGAGGTCTATCTCATGATCAGTTCCACGATATACAGTGAAGCCGATAGAATTCACAACCTGGATTACCTCGTGATCAGCAAGTCCCTCAACCTTCAGATGTCGGTTGTTGACAATCAGTTTCACTTCACCCATTGTGATGTTGCTGATGCCTGTAGAAGGAATAACTGTTACCACACAGTTAATCGTCAGATTAGAACCATCCTTGGTCTTGGCTGAGACGATAGCCTTACCCTCACTGACACCCAGGATATTACCTTCCTTATCAACTTCTACAACCGAACTCTTGGCTGATACCCAGTCAAGTTCCTTATTGGTTGCATTCACTGGATTGAAGATTACATTCAGTTTCTTTGTTTCTCCCAAGGCGATTGTCACAGGAGATTCCTCAAACTTGATCTGCACAATAGGAACTTCAGGTTCCTTTTCCTTCTCAACCTTGATATGGCAAACCGCCTTGATTTCGCTGTTTTCAGCCGAAGCAACCGTAACATCAGCCTCACCTTCTGCTACCGCCAGGACGAAGCCTTCATCTGTCACGATAACCACATCTTCATTACTGCTCTTCCAGATAACCGACTTGTTGGCTGCTTCTGTAGGATAAACCGTTGCTTCCAACTGCAAAGTATCATCTGGTTTCAACGTAATCTCAGTCTGGCTGATCGTGATATTAGAAACCTTCACATCCTCAACACCCGGATCCTTACATCCTTCTATCTTGTAGAATCGTTTCCACCATGCATCAGCCTTGTAAGCCTCTTCATTGCCATAGATGACATGAAGCGTTGCCTTGCGGAACACATCGTTCATACTAGAAGGATCTTCCGTACCGATGAATGAAGGAACCTTCGTTGCATAGCAGTAGACATCTGTAAGAGAAGAGCAGCCTGCGATGATGTTGTCATTCACATGCTCTACGGTTGCAGGAATCTTCAAAGTTCTGATGTCAGAACAGCCGTTGAATACATTGTTGCCAATATACTTTGTGCCAACAGGCAATTCTATATCAACCATCTCCTCGCCATTCAAGTAGAGGCGATGAGCCGTACTTGCCGGATTAGCCGCAGCATTCTGGAAGTTGATGTGAGCCCAATCATCCAGATAATCAATGTTCACCTTGCTCAAAACAGCGCAATGGTTGAATGCATTCTTATCCACTGTCAGTTTGGTTTCATGTGTCTTGAATGTCACACTCTCCAAAGCAGAACAGTTTTCAAACGCACCGGCGCCAATACCTTCCGTCTTCTTAGGAACCGTAATATCAGCAAGATTACTGTTATTGATGAACGCACCTGCCTGCATCGACTTCAGAGACTCCGGTAGTACGATCTGACTGAATCCACACTCACCGAAAGCATAATCATAGATAATGCTCAAAGATGTTGAGAGCTGGATATCTGTCAAACCTGCATCATAGCGGAAAGCATACTTGCCCACGCTCAAAGTAGAATTTGGCATGATGAAGTGATTGAGCGAGCTACACTTGTAGAAAGCGTAGTTGTCGATAATCTTCAGGTCGCACTTATCATTCCACTTCACGGTTTCCAACTTGCTGTCACAATAGAAAGCAGAGTCACCGATGAGTCGCAGCGTACTCTTTCCTTCCCAGATGACATCCTCCAGTTTTGCACAGTTCTTGAATGCTGCCGTATCAATGACATCGAGATATTGGGTTGTACCCTCGAAGAGGACATGCTGCAAGCCTGCACAATCCATGAAAGAACGCTTGCCGACAGTAACCAACTGGCTGGCATTAGCCACTGTTACGCGGTTCAGGTTCATCGCCTTGGTAGCTGCATTATCTTCTATCTTCTCTACGAAAGCACCCACACGCAGCGCCTGCAGTTCGTTCTGGCAAGTAAATGCATAACCGCCCACCTTCTTCACGTCATAAGTCACGGCATTGAAGGTTGTCTGTTCAGGAATACTTACCGTACCGGTATAAACCTGTGCCACCTTCTCTGCTTCAAGCGACTTGTTCTTGCCGCCATAGATACTGGTTACGGTAGCTTCTTTCTTCGCCTTATCAAAGAGATAGTAGATGTCACCCACATACTCTACTTCAGGATTTCTGACGATGACCTTACATTCTGAAGTCACGCCATTACCGTCATTCGCTGTATAGTAAATGGTAGTTACACCCGGAGCAACACCCTTGATTACACCATTCTCATCAATGTCAGCCACCTTTCTGTCGGCTGTAGAATATTTGATGCGCACATTGGCAGCCTCAGCCGGATAGATTGTCAACTTCTGTTCGTTGTAATTCTCACCAGCCTTTACATTTACGGTAAGAGTACTCAAGTCTATCTTCTCCACTACAGCTGTCGGCTTTGGCTCGCAACCCAGGAGTTTGGTAAACTTACCCCACCATGAAGTATCCTTCTGGTAGAGGCTTTCCGAACCGAATGGCACATGGAGTGTAGCATTCTGGAACACGTCATCCATGCTTGCAGGATTGTTCACACCGATAAACTCCGGCACTTCCTCTGCATAACAATAAACATCCTTCAAAGCCGAGCAGCCCACAAAGATATCATCGTTTACATGATCCATAGTTGCCGGCATCTCGATACTTTCGATAAAAGCACAGCCGTTGAATGCATTGTTGTTGACATACTTCGTACCCTTAGGCAGCACCACATTGATGATCTCCTTGCCATTGGCATCATAGATATGCTGCGATGTGTTGGCAGGGTTTGCCTTGGCATTATTGAAGTTGGTCTGCGCAAAGCTGTTCATGTTAGTGATATATACCTTATTTAATATAGGGCACTGGTTAAATGCATTGTTGCCGATGGTCATGGTCTCGATAGCTGTATGGAAAGTCACCGACTCCAGCTTCGAGTTGTTTTCGAATGCAGCAGAACCAAGACCCTGCAGACGTTCCGGCAAGATTATCTCCTGCAAGAACTCATTATTGATGAACGCACCTGCCTGAATGTTTGCCAGCGACTCAGGAAGCGTAATCTGGCTGAATCCACACTCACCATAAGCATACTCGTCGATATAGTTGAGCGAGGTAGAGAGGTGGATATTGGTCAGGCTCGCATTATAGCGGAACGAAGAGTTACCCACACTCAGCGTAGTGTTCGGCATTTCGAAGTTGTTGAGCGAGATACACTTGAAGAAAGCGTAATCCTGAATGGTCTTCAGTTCACTCTTACCGTTCCACAGCACCTTCTCCAAAGCCGGGCAATCGTAGAAAGCACTATGTCCGATGGTCTTTACCGTTGTATTACCCATCCAAGTAAAGCGTTCCAAGGCAGTACACTCTCTGAAAGCAGCCTTATCTATGCTGTTCATCTTCAGGGATGTACCATCAAACGTGAAACGTTTCAAACCAGTACACCATTTGAATGCTTCTTCGCCGATGTTCACGAGCTCGCTCTCGTCAGCCACATTCACGCGGTTCAGTTTCTCCGCCTTGATGGCAGCATGAGGTTCTACCTCTGTTACCGTACGAGGGATATAGATACTCTGCAACTCGTTCTGGCAGTTGAAAGCGTAGCTTCCCACTTTACGTACCGTATATTTATAACCATCATAGATAATGGTTTCCGGAATATTGATAGTACCAGAGTAGTACTGCGCCACATTCTTAGCATCAAGCGAAGTATTCTTGCCGCCATAGATACTGGTCACCGTAGCCTCTCGTGTATCATCCGTCGTACCTTTCAAGAGATAGTAGAGCCCTCCGACATACACCACATTATCTTCATAAACAATAACCCGGCATTCTGAATAGATATGGCTATCATAGCTCAATGAACACCTCAGCGTATCAACGCCAGGTTTATTGGCAGTAATATGTCCATCTTTATCCACGCTTGCCACCCCATTACCAGATGTTGTCCAAACCACATCCTTATGTTCGTAGTTCTCAGGAAGGATGGTGGCAGTCTGCTCTACATACTCAGAGCCCTTTTGCAGGTTAATGGTATTTGTTGAGAGCTCAATGGTAACAGGATTCACGGTCACCTTACAAGTAGCCGAAAGTTCCGTACCATCTGTAGTGGTTGCCGTGATATTGGCACTTCCAACATTCACGCCCGTTACTACACCTTCTTGATTTACGGTAGCAATATCTTCGTTATCGCTGATCCATTTCAAGGTCTTATTGTCGGCAAGCTCTGGAGTAAATTTTACCTCTATTTGCTTACTCAACGAATGTAGCAGAGACATCTCTTTAGACATCTCGATTTGGCTAATCTTTAGAGGTATTACATGAATCTTGGTAGAAGCCGATATGCCAGAGCCATCGGTTGCTGTAGCTGTAATGACGGCATCGCCCACCTTGTGTGCTGTTATCACACCCGTGTTCTCATCCACAGAAGCTATATCTGTAGCGTTGCTGCTCCACTTCAGTTTCTGATTGTCCGAAACAAGCGGAAGGATAGAGTACTCCAACTTCATGCTTTCGGTCTTAATAATCGACGATTCGGCAGGCAATGATATTGTGCTAACAGGTAGTCCTGTTATCTGCACCTCAAATACAACAGACAAATTAGAGCCGTCTGTAGTTTCCGCCTTAACCTTAGCAGTACCCATCTTCAAACCTGTCATTATTCCATCTTCAGTAACAGTTGCAATGTTTGGGGTAAGGCTTGCCCACTTAAGTTTCTTATTGTCAGTCTCTGCAGGAGATACGTTTGCTTCCAGCTGAGTTGGAATTGTTTTTACAACAGATGCGGTCAGCAACGAGATGTCGCTTGCCATCAATGGAGTCACCTCCACCTCGCAAGTGGCGCTCATACCTGAACCGTCTTGTGCTTCAGCCTTAATAGTTGTTTTTCCTATCTTATGTGCTGTTACTATGGCTTCAAGAGGATATGAAGAGTCTAGGTTCTGAGTAACAGTAGCCACACTCTCGTCGCTGCTTGTCCATACCATTTGCTTATTGTCTACCTCCTCTGAGTTAAGAGTAAGCGTTATTGTTTTATCCTTAGTTCTGGCTATAGAAACCAATGGCTCGGCAAAGGTCATTGCCTCCACCTTCAATGGCAATACCGTAAAGGTTGTTGAAGCCGTTATGTCTGTTCCATCTTTTGTCTTTGCAGTAATTACGGTTTTTCCTATTTTCTTTCCAGTCACAATGCCATTGGCATCAACTGTTGCCACCTCAGGATTCTCAGAGCTCCATTCAAGTTCTTTTGTTCCTGCATTTTCTGGCATTATAGTGTATTCTAATTTTGTCGGTTTAGCTTTATCTACAGAAACTTCTTTAACCAACGAAACGGAACTTGTCGGATATAGTGGATAGATGCCTTTGGCACTATTCCAAGCATTGCTTTGCTTATATTTCTCTTTTGACTCTTTGGGAACATAAAGGCTCATTGTATTATTAACTAAACTTGTGTTATGTGTATCAGTATATTCTTTTAGAATACAGTTTGGTGGCTCTACAGCCAAACATAACATACTCGTCAAATGACTACACTTCTCGAAGCAATTTTCCCCCAAAGAGGTTAGAGCAGAGGGCAACTCTATACTTGCTAAGCTACTGCATTCAGAAAAACAAGATTCCCCTAACGATGTTATGCCAGATGGGAAATTGATACTTGTTAAGCTACTGCAACCCCTGAAACAAGATCTCTCTAACGATGTTATACTTGATGGCAAATTGATACCTGTCAAGCTACTGCAATCACTGAAGCAATCATCCCCTAACGATGTTATACTTGAT
>ERZ791574.343-NODE-343-length-39398-cov-6.105838_pt1 | contig 39398 bp, 35 predicted proteins | sample MGYA00433098_ERZ791574 | MGnify/ENA primary metagenome ERZ791574 (study PRJEB30046, sample SAMN00791933) | human gut metagenome | study: EMG produced TPA metagenomics assembly of the A metagenome-wide association study of gut microbiota in type 2... | reverse complement strand
AGCGTTTCGTATATGATTCATACAGACGTTTCATCCAGATGTTCTCAGACGTTGTTATGGAAGTAGGAAAGAAATACTTCGAGCAGCTCATCGACAAGATGAAAGAGGACAGAGGTGTTAAATTTGACGTAGACCTTACAGCAGCTGACCTTAAAGAGTTAGCAGAGCAGTTCAAGGCTGAGTACAAGAATCAGTTAGGAACAGACTTCCCTTCAGATCCTGTAGAGCAGTTAAAGCTTGCTATCGAGGCTGTATTCCGTTCATGGGACAACCCACGTGCAAATGTTTATAGAAGAGATAACGATATCCCTTATTCATGGGGAACAGCTGTTAACGTAATGCCTATGGTATTCGGTAACTTAAATAACGAGTCAGGTACAGGTGTTGCATTCACACGTGATCCTGCAACTGGTGAGAACAAGCTTATGGGTGAGTTCCTTATCAATGCACAGGGTGAGGACGTTGTTGCCGGTGTTCGTACTCCAATGCCAATCGCTCAGATGGAGCAGGAGTTCCCAGAGGCATACGCTGATTTCCTAAAGGTTTGTGAGACTCTTGAGAATCACTACCATGATATGCAGGATATGGAGTTCACAGTTGAGAACAAGAAGCTCTATATGCTTCAGTGCCGTAATGGTAAGAGAACAGCTCCAGCTGCTCTTAAGATCGCTTGCGATTTAGTAGATGAGGGACATAAGACACCAGCTGAGGCTGTTGCAATGATCGACCCTCGTAACCTTGATACATTATTACATCCACAGTTCGATGCTGCTGCACTTAAGGCTGCAACTCCACTTGGAAAGGGTCTTGGAGCATCTCCGGGAGCTGCTTGTGGTAAGGTTGTATTCACAGCTGATGATGCTGAGGCATGGGCTGAAAGAGGAGAGAAAGTCGTACTTGTACGTCTTGAGACATCTCCAGAGGACATCACAGGAATGAAGGCTGCTCAGGGTATCCTTACAGTTCGTGGTGGTATGACATCTCACGCAGCCGTAGTTGCACGTGGTATGGGAACATGCTGTGTATCTGGTTGTGGTGATATCAATATGGACGAGGAGAACAAGAAGTTCACACTTGCAGGACAGACATTCACAGAGGGATCTGAGATTTCTATCGATGGTACAACAGGTAACATCTACGCTGGAATCATCCCAACAGTTGATGCTTCAATCGCTGGTGAGTTCGGACGTGTTATGGCATGGGCTGATGAGTTCAGAAGACTTAAGGTTCGTACAAATGCAGATACTCCTGCAGATGCTAAGAAGGCTCGTGAGCTTGGTGCAGAGGGAATCGGACTTTGCCGTACAGAGCATATGTTCTTCGATCCAGAGAGAATCGCTGCATTCCGTGAGATGATCTGCTCTGATACAGTAGAGGAGAGAGAGACAGCTCTTAACAAGATTCTTCCATATCAGCAGGGAGATTTCGAGAAATTATACGAGGCTCTTGAGGGATGCCCAGTAACAATCCGTTTCCTTGATCCACCTCTTCATGAGTTCGTTCCTACAGAGGAGGCTGACATCGAGAAGCTTGCAAAGGCTAAGAATAAGTCAGTAGAGGAAATCAAAGCTATCTGTGAGTCACTCCATGAGTTCAACCCAATGATGGGTCATAGAGGATGCCGTCTTGCAGTTACATATCCTGAGATTGCTAAGATGCAGACAAAGGCTGTTATCCGTGCAGCTATCAATGTAAAGAAAGCTCATCCAGACTGGGATATCGAGCCTGAGATCATGATCCCATTAGTATGTGAGATCAAAGAGCTTAAGTTTGTTAAGAAGATTGTAGTTGAGACAGCTGACGCTGAGATCGCTGCTGCAAATGCTGACATCAAGTACCATGTTGGTACAATGATCGAGATCCCAAGAGCTGCTCTTACAGCTGATGAGATCGCTACAGAGGCTGATTTCTTCTGCTTCGGTACAAACGACCTTACACAGATGACATTCGGATTCTCTCGTGATGATGCAGGTAAGTTCCTTAACGCTTACTATGACAACAAGATTTTCGAGAACGATCCATTTGCTAAGCTTGACCAGACAGGTGTTGGTAAATTAATGGAGACAGCTATTAAGCTTGGAAAGCCAGTTAATCCTAACCTTCACGTTGGTATCTGTGGAGAGCACGGTGGAGATCCTTCATCAGTTGAGTTCTGCCACAAGATTGGACTTGACTATGTTTCATGTTCACCATTCCGTGTACCAATCGCTCGTCTTGCTGCAGCACAGGCTGCTATCGCTGAGCAGGCAAAATAGACGAAGGTTCTAATTTAAAAGTCTATATATAATTTATGCAAGGGAAAGTATTTAATACTTTCCCTTGTTTTTTATTGCCAATCTGCATTTCACACCATAAAAACTACATTTCGCGCCGAGAGTATAGATTTTAGGCACTATATGTTGTATAATTAGTACCAGAAATACAAGTATATGTGATATGAATAGAGAACGAAGCACAGATACGATGTAGGTACTAAGGTATGGAGAGAACACATTTATGATTATAAAAAAGAAGAATATCCGTACAATTGTGATAACCTGTGCATTGCTAGGTATCATAATATTCAGCATTCATAGCTACAATGTATATATGAGCCGCCAGATATATAATGAGGGTACATCAAATGTCAAAGCCTCATACAGTCAGGTGAACCAGACCTTTAATATGTTTGCGCAACGCAACTGGAACGTTCTTTCTGACTGGAATGTTTATTTGACCAAAATACTTAATAACGACAGTGGTCTGCAGTGGAATGATTTTGTCAGGGAAAAGGAAAAGTGGCATTACAGTGATTTTTACCTGTTTAATGAGAAGAATCAGTTTATCACCATAGAAGGCAGAAGCGGAGTGGCTGATAATGCAAAAGATGCATTCAATGAGCTTTTTAAGGCAAATGAGCCTGTGATATCCAGCTATATATCTACAAAGGGCGTGAGAAAGGTGCTTTTTGCATATCCGTCTGATGGGATTACTGTGGATGGAATTTCATATACGGGGCTTGCTGTGAGCTATGATAATACGGACGTGGAAAGGATGCTCGGAGACAAGGCTTATAAAGACCAAAGTGATTGTTATATTGTTGATTCTGCAGGAAATGTCATACTTTCAATCGAACCAAAGACAGAGATTGATGATATGGTTGATAATCTGATTAATTTCATAGGTGATAATGCAACAGATTACGATACAGATGATTTTTACGATGTAAAGACCAATATAGCTGATGGCAGTGATGGCTGTTTTGCATTTTCATACAATAAAAAAGATTATTATATGACATATCAGCCTACCGGAATAAAGGACTGGTCTATAGTAGGTATCGTTGAAGCAAAGGCTGTCAGCTCATTCATGTTTCAGGTGCAGTACAGTACAATTTTACTTATAGGCATAATGTTCATCTGCGTAATACTGCTTATTTGTATGTATGTAATGAAGAATACCAGGCTTAAGCTTCAAAAGGAAAAGCTCACTGTCATGGCAGTATCTCATGAAAAGGAAATCTCTGATATGCTGTTGAACAGTCTGGCAAGAATTGTGGACAGTTACGCACTGTGTGATATTGAAAATGATACGTACGAATATCATGAGAGACTGGCTCGAAAGCTTTATCCTGAGCGTGGCTGCTACAGTGATCTGGTTGAGACAATATCAAACAGGTACACGCTGATTTCAGAGGAGGAGAGTAAAGATATCTCGGAGCTTCTTTCTCTTGAAAATATTTACGGAAAAATTAAAAATGAGCATGATTATTTTAAATTTGAATGTGCAGAGAACAACAGCAAGCTATTTCTTTCAATGACAGTTATTCCGGCAAGATGGGAGGATGGCAGACTGACACAGTATCTGCTTGTCTCACAGAATATAGGAGAAAAGCATAAGATGGCAGATCTTGCAAATACGGATATGCTTACAGAGCTATATAATAAGAGATATTTTGATACCATTATGAATATGAGAGTCCAGAGAGGAAAAGCATTTGCACTGATTTTTATGGATCTTGATTTTTTCAAGCCGGTCAATGATATATATGGTCATCCGGTCGGAGATGAGGTCCTTTGTAATGTAGGAAAGCGCATTATAAACAGCATACGAACAGCTGATTATGCATTCCGTATTGGAGGCGATGAGTTTGCATGTATAATAGATGGCAATGCAGATGAAAAAAATTGCTTAGAGGGCATAGAGAGGCTTCAAAGAGTTATATGCAACCCATATAACATACATGGTCGTAAAATAAAAATAGGAGTAAGCTGTGGATATGCACTTTATCCGTCCGATGCTGACAAGGTTGAGAGCCTGCTAAAGATAGCAGACAGCCGGATGTATGCAGAGAAGGAAAAACATCATGCAGATAGAAGATAATAGATAGAAGATAATAGGATAGAAGATTATCAATCAAAAAAGCTATGAGAGCCCGGTTAAAGGCTTTCATAGCTTTTATTTTTATGAGTGAGCACGAAGCTGTTCATCGACATATGTCTGGATATAATAATTATCCTCAGGCATCTGGCAGCCGACGATATATGTTCCGTCATTATTTGAGCAGCGGATTACATATCCATCCAACACTGAGTGGTCAGCAAGAGCAAAGTCCTCTATCGAGATAGTAACCTTCGCACCCTTATTATCCACGAAATAAGGATCCTTTGTCAAAAATGCAAAGCCGTTTGCACTTATATTGTCAAGAGTTCCTTTGAATGTGGTGTCGGTTCCTTTAAGCTTGATAGTGCAATTGTTTGATAAATCCATGCGAGGGTATTTCCTACGGTTCAAGATTTCAGGCTGCGTATTGACTGTTATCATAAGGTCATCTGTGATTGTGAGATCTTTCCAGCAGTACATTACATTGCCAACTGTAACATACAGATTGCAAGGTCTGGATGAGTCTACAGATAAGCCGCCTGATACAAGCTTAAGACCGTTTTCGCCAACAGCCTTTACTTCGCAATGGAACTCGTTGCCGGTCTGTACATCTGTCAGGATCACTTTGGCCTTCATACCCGGGCGGATATCATCAAGTCCCATAAATCCACCAACTCCGAGCTCATGCATGAGAGATTGGATAACAGTCTCGATATTATTGATATTTGTTGCACTTTCATCATATTTACTGAGCATCTTGCGGCTTATCGCGTCAGATGCATCGATACATGAGGTCATGGTTTCTACGATGTCAGATACCTTTTCCATATTGTCGACAAGCTGCTGGTTAGATGCTTCAACCTCCTGCATTGCGGTGTCGATTTCACGGATATGGCTTCCAAGCTTATTGGAATCCTTTGTAATCTTCTCTACATTTTCACCGGTCTGCATTACCTTTTCAAGAGTGAGTTGGATGAGACGGAGCGTTTCTTCAATGGATGAGGTCATCTTTCCGGAAATCTCGTCAAGCCGTGAGAGAGCCTCACTGATCTGACCGGATGAATTTCTCGTCTCGGTGCTCAGAGTACGGATCTGTTCGGCAACAACAGCAAAGCCCTTACCTGCTTCGCCTGCACGCGCAGCCTCGATAGAAGCGTTAAGAGCGAGGAGGTTCGTCTGGTTTGAAATATTATCAATTGTTCCGGTTTCATTTTTAACCATCTCAAATTCATCTCTAAATGTAGTCAGGATGTTTTCAACCTCTGTAGAAAGCTCAGACATAGTTTTTGCTGTCTGGGCAAGACCTTCAAGGTCCTCAGAGCTGACCTTGGCATGCTTGCCTGATTCAGTTGTCAGGGAAACCATATCATTTATCATGGCTGCAACATTCTCAACCTGTGAGCTTATATCGGTAGTCATTTCCTGGGAAGAAGCAGTGTGGGACTGAAGCTGCTTGTTATTTCCGGTAAGCTCATTCATCCCATCGACGACAACATCTGAGCCATGCTTGTTTTCAGAAGCAAGCTCACGGACCACTGTTATACCGTCCATTATAGTGTTGCTAGCAGTTTTAACCTGCTCAACTGTCGTGACAACACGGTTTAAATCAGACTTTATGCTCTCTGTGAGTGCAGCATCGGACTCAGTCAGGTGGCGCACCGACATGATATAGCCTATGTAGCAAAGCAAAAGACATGCTATCTGAAGCTGAAAGTTTTTATGATCTATAGCAGTGTTCTGACCCAGCACAAATATGTGAAATGCAATACTTGCAATAAGGCTCAGCATATTTGCAACAGCGCAGTAAATCATGAATTTTTCATCCTTAAATATTACAATAAGGCTGATTATCGGAAGAATGTAGGTGAATGCAATCGGTGAGGTTGTCGTACACAAAAGAAATACGTAAAAAATACCATATCCGATGACGAATGCAAGCCTGTACCGGTCATTATCCTTCCCTTTCTTTTTTAGAAGTATGTCACCACACACGAAAGGCAGCCAGCATAAAATAACAAAAATGATATAATTACTGACAGAATAAGCGCCATTTGCTGTGTCGGTACCATAATTTGCGGTCAGCAGAATAGCAAAAACAAGCCATAATCTGCGGGCCTTGATATTCGCCTTTGCTTTAAAAATTTTTTCATCGTAACCCATATGAATTCTCCTGATTCGTAATAATATAGCTCTATTGTACTATCATAGTATTATAATTACAAGGCATACTTAAGAATTTGAATGTATTTTGAATGTATAATTATGGTATCGTTTCTAAGTCTAAACTTTAATTGTTTTTTGCCCGTCAATCCGCTATACTAAAATTAAGTATATGCTGACAGGAGGGCATAAAGCATGAACATACTTCTGATTAACGGAAGTCCAAAAGGCAAACGAAGCAATTCATTAAGGCTTGCAAACAGCTTTATAGAAGGCCTCAAAGACGGATATAACGGAAAAAAAGAAGCTATATCCATTGATGAAATGCATGTAGCCTCAATGAATATAGGAGCGTGTAAGGGCTGCTTTGCATGCTGGCAGAAGACACCGGGTGAGTGCTGCATAAAGGACGATATGCAGACTGTTATTGAGAAAATGCTTGAAGCGGATATGGTTGTGTGGTCGTTTCCTCTGTACTATTTTAGTGTACCGGGAATACTAAAGAACGTGATTGACAGGCAGCTTCCCATGAGCCTGCCGTTTATGAGTACAAAGGTTGACGGATACGGGAGCGGCAGCCATGATTGCAGATATGACATGGAAGGCAAAAGGCATGTGCTGATCTCTACCTGTGGCTTTTATTCTGCAGAGGGAAATTATGACAGTGTACTTCGGATGTTTGACCATTTCCTTGGAAAAGGGCATTATACAACCATATTTTGTGGTCAGGGTGAGCTGTTTCGTGTAAAAGAGCTGTCAAAGAGAACTGACGAATATCTGGCTACGGTAAAAAGTGCCGGGGCAGAATATGCCGTGACAGGAAAAATATCTGAAAAAACAGAAGCAGCGCTCCATACTCTTTTATATCCAAGGGATGTGTTTGAAAGGATGGCGGATGCCAGTTGGGGCATCAGCAAAACAACCGGAGAGAAGGAAGCAGAGGACCTTGTTTTTACCAGACAGATGGCTGCATTATACAATAAAGATGCCTACGACGGAAAGGAACGCGTGCTTGAGATATGCTATACCGATTTGAAGCATACATACCAGATAAAGCTTGATGATAAAGGTAGTGAGGTGTTTACTGACCAAAGCCTTGCCGCGACTACACGCATAGATACGCCTTTTACGGTATGGTCGGCTATTTCCCGAGGCGAGATAGGCGGCGCAGAGGCATTGGGAAAGCAGATGTATACGGTAACAGGTGATTTCTCCTTGATGGTAAACTGGGATAAATATTTTTCCAGCCCATCGGCAGTAAAAGAAACAGAAAAAACATCACAAAGTGAGACAGTTCTGAAAAATCCATCCATGATGACAATGCTCATACCATGGATTACGTTTTGGATATCAGTTTCTGTCAATACTGAAAAGGGTTCTGTGATTGCTCTTTTGGTGGCATCCGCTATACCTTTTATTATGAGAAAACATAAATTTGTAATATGGGATCAGCTCTCAATTGTTGCTGTTGCCATACTTTCTGCGATTGCAAGCCTGACAGGAGCAGGTGACATATCAACAGATATCGGATATCTGGTGTTTGGGCTGTTCTGGCTGGTTTCATGCCTGACAAAGGAGCCTTTATGCGCAACATATGTGAAATACAATTATGGCGGTGAAGCCGCACATAAAAATCCTCTTTTTATGAAGACGAATTATATACTTGCGGTGGCATGGGGAGCATTATACGTGCTGACAGCAGTATGGACATTTCTGCTACAAAAGGCAGGTGTTGGAGTCGCACTTATTGTCGTAAATAATCTGATGCCTGTATTGATGGGCATATTTACAGGATGGTTTGAAAAATGGTATCCCGCAAGGCTGGCAAGAGGCTCAAAAAAGCAGTAATTCGTAAGATTTCTTTAATATTTTATGTATTCTATTTACTTTAGGCTGATAGGAGAGTACTCTTTAGAAAACGTACTCATAGGAGTGCTTATCAATAAAGAAAGAGGTATATCATAATGAAGAAAAAACTGATAACAATTGTAATAGGAGCTATGCTTTGCGCAGGCTTGTTTGCAGGCTGTGGACAGAGCAACACAAAGCAGGATAAGGCAGCAGGCACCGAAAATGCAAAGCAGGCTGAGACCAAGGATGAAAATGAAAAGGGCTCACAGGAGGAGAAGGAGCTTACCGGAACAATCGATGACATAAAGGACTTCATGTTTGTAGTGACTGATGATAAGGATACACCATACAGCTTTACCTTCGACGAGAAGCCGGACGGACTTGAGAATGTCGTAAGCGGAGATAAGGTGACTGTTAAGTATACAGGTACTATTTCAGAGGTGGATCCGTTTGAGGGAAAGATAATATCTGTTGAGAAGGCAGAATAAGCTGCCATAATCTTAGATTGTATTTTGAATGTTAATCCGCTATACTATAGCTAAGTATAGCGGATTATTTTTGTGGAGGCTTTTATGGCAAATACTATGAAGTTACCGGTTGGAATTGATGATTTTAGGAAATTGCGGGAATCACATTTTTATTATGTGGATAAAACAAGACTTATTGAGCAGCTTTTATTAAACTGGAGTGAAGTGACACTTTTTACACGTCCGCGCCGCTTTGGAAAAACTCTTAATATGAGCATGCTTAAGAGCTTTTTTGACATTGGCACAGATAAAGCTTTATTTGATGGCTTATATATTTCAGGTAATAAAGAGTTGTGTGATGAGTACATGGGAAAGTATCCGGTTATTTTTCTTTCGCTTAAGGGTGTGGAGGGATTAACGTATGAAGAAGCCTTTGAAGCATTTGTCAGGATTATGGGAAAAGAGGTAAACAGAGTTTCGTTTCTGGCTGACAGTGATAAGCTTACACAGATTGAGAGAGAACAATATAAAGGGCTTACTATTATGAAAAATGGAAGGCTTGCTTTTGACAAGGAAAAGCTTATATCTTCTTTACAGCTTCTTTCGCAGCTATTGTATAAGCACTATGGTAAAAAGGCAGTTATTCTCATAGATGAGTATGATGTACCGCTCGATAAAGCCTTTCAGAATGGTTATTATAATGAAATGGTTTCGCTTATCAGAGGTCTTTTCGGGCAGGCACTAAAGACTAATGAATTTTTACAGTTCGCGGTGCTGACAGGGTGTCTTCGCATATCAAAGGAAAGTATATTTACCGGACTCAACAATTTCAAGGTAATGTCGATTACAGATTCGCGTTTTGATGAGCAGTTCGGTTTTACTGATGAAGAGGTGAAAAAGCTGCTGTCTGATTATGACATGGATTCGCATTTTGACGAGGTAAAGGAGTGGTATGACGGATATCACTTCGGCAGGGCTGATGTCTACTGCCCTTGGGATGTTATTAATCATGTGGATCATCTGCGTGATGACAGTGATGCAAAGCCTCAGACATATTGGATAAACAGCAGTGGAAACAGCTTGGTGAGGCGTCTTATCAATAGGGCTGATTCATCGACAAAGGATGAGATTGAGCGTCTGATTGCAGGTGAGGCGATTGAAAAGGTGATCCGCCAGGATCTGACCTATGATGAGATTGAGAACAGCATTGACAATATATGGAGTGTGCTTTTTACTACAGGCTACCTTACCAAAGTCGGGGAAGTAAAGCTTCCTGATAGCGAAAGCTACGCTTATAAGCTTGTTATACCCAACAAAGAAGTACGTGAGGTATTTGTGCTACAGATTCAGGAATGGTTTAAGGCGGTTGTTGCAAATGACAATGATACTATGAGTCTTTTATCAAAGGCAATTTTAGATAAAGACGAGGCGATTCTTGCGAGGCAGCTCAATATCGTGATGGGACGCATGATAAGTATACTTGATACAAAGGCACCTGATGATATGAAGGAAAACTTTTATCATGGCCTGCTTCTTGGTTTGCTTAGAGGAAGCAATCCGGACTGGCTCATCAAGTCCAATCGTGAGTCGGGAGTTGGCTTTAGTGACATACTTATAAAGCCTGAGAATCCTGATTTGGGCATTGTTATCGAGGTAAAGTATGCTAAGGAGTTTAAGGGGCTTGACGCAGCTTGCGATGCTGCGATGGCTCAGATAAAGGAGAAGAGGTATGATGAGACTCTCCGCGATGAGGGCAGGTGTGATATTTTAGCTTACGGCATTGCATTTTGCAGAAAGAGATGCAGGGTGGCAGGAGAGAGGCTGTAGGAGCTAAATGATTAGGATGTGAATGTTTATAAAGAAAGGATGTTTATTAATGAATGAATCAAATAAAGTATCAAGAGCTGTTTACATAGTTCCTGTTATATATGTGCTTGGCATGTACATGATGCCGGTTTTATTTTGGATAATATGCAATATGCAGGAATCAACAGACAGCTTTGATGCAGGCTGGATAATGGTCATGCCGATTGTTTTGGGACTGGTTAATCTGGCTGTGGTGCTTATCCTTGGGAAAAGAATAAGCAGAGTACAGCTGCTAATTTGTACAAGTATTATCAAATATGCATTAATACCATTTTATGTAATGGGTGGGTTTTGCATTATAGTGGCACTTCTCTTAATGCTAACACCGGTTGTTGTCATGATATTTATAGGCCCGACTGTTGCAATTGTGCTATCAGCTATTGGCTGGCTGGGATTGTTAGGTGCAGCGCCTTTTTCAATTGCCTATATTGTAAGGGCATGCAGTGAGGGAGTACAAGGAAAGGTGCTGTCTGTATTTGCATGTATATTCCAGTTCTTTTTTACGCTTGATGTAATTTTTGTGATTATACTGGCGGTGAAGGATAGAAGCTTTGTGAAGGCGCAAAAGGCATATGGAGTGATTCGATAATTGAAGTGTTATAAGGCAATATAAAAAGAGCTCTTTGCGAGAGCTCTTTTTGTATTGTACAACATGTAAGTGTGGATGATTACTGTAAGAGTGAGAGAACACCCTGGTTAGACTGATTAGCCTGTGCAAGCATAGACTGACCTGCCTGAGCAAGAATGTTGTTCTTGCTGTAGTTAACCATCTCTTTAGCCATATCTGTATCACGGATACGAGACTCAGCTGATGTAGTATTCTCAGATACATTATCAAGGTTGTTGATTGTATGCTCAAGTCTGTTCTGAACAGCACCGAGTGATGAACGCTGAGATGATACTTTAGAGATTGCCTCTGAAATACGATCAATAGCAGCTGTTGCATCATCCTCTGTATTTACTTTAAGATCCTTAACACCAATTCCAGTAGCGCTCATAGAGTCAATGTTAACAGAAATCTTATTATTTGTATCTGAATCAGCTCCTACATGAAGATTAAATGATAATGTACCATTTACATCTTTTCCATCTATAAAACCCTGTGCCTTAGTTAAATCAAGCTCTATATTAGAATTATTAGCTTGTCCTTTTACTCCGGCATCACTTGTATAAAATTTTGCTTTTGATAAATCGGTTCCATCAGCTTTTTTACCATTAGCTATCTCATCAGCTGAAACTACATTACCTTTTTCATCATATAGTTTTGTTACATATGCGTAATCCTTACCTTTTTTAGCAAGAGTAGTTGCAGACTGTTTATTATCAGCAGGTGTAGCACTATATACATTAGTATAAACCTTTTTACCTGCCTCTAATGCCTTCTTAAGCTGTTCTGATGTAGTAATGTCCTTAGTAGTTGAACCCTCGCTTGCTAATTCGGCCGGTAAAGTATAACCTGATTTCATAAAGTTAGCTTTCGTTGATGTTTTGCTATCTCCTTTAAGAAGATATGTCTCGTTGAACTTTGTTGTCTCTGATACACGGTCAATCTCTGTTGCGAGCTGATCAACCTCATCCTGAATAGCTTTTCTATCAGTAGAAGAATTTGTTCCGTTAGCAGACTGAACTGCAAGCTCATTCATACGCTGGAGCATTGAGTGAACCTCTGTGAGGGCACCTTCTGCTGTCTGTACTGCTGATACACCGTCCTGAGCATTTGTTGAAGCTCTGTCAAGTCCCTTGATCTGTTTTCTCATCTTCTCAGAAATTGTAAGTCCAGCTGCATCATCAGCTGCACGGTTAATCTTATAACCAGATGAAAGCTTCTCTGTGCTCTTTGACTGTGCGCTTGTTGTTACGTTAAGCATTCTGTTGGCATTTGCTGCCTGCATATTGTGTTGTACTACCATAATATGTACCTCCATGTATTATATTATTTTACGTTTTCCGGGTAAAATCCATTTTATCCGGCATGTTATGAAATTTTCACTATGAGCATGTGCCTAGGTTCACATGTCCACATATGGTGAAACACAATGGATAATGTGTTTCATTCCGTTTACACCATATATTTCGGCACAGATTTAAAATGCTTAACCCCTTTTTAGAAATTTTGTACTATTTTTTTAAATTTATTTCTGTTTTCTTTTAAAACTTAGTAAAAATCCAGTGTTTTCGGGCATTTAGTCTTTGTTAAAGATTTTTAATATCGCCTAATCTATCCAAATTGAAATGTATTTTTGTCGTAATATGGAACAAAAACCATAGTATTTTACACAAAGGAGATTGCAATGAATAAATCACAACCCATTAAAAACAAAGAGAAGCTCGATAGATTCAAAAATTTCTATATTGAGGAAGAATATAATCCCAGAAACTATATGTTTATATCATTAGGGCTAAATACTGCTCTTCGGGTGTCGGATTTGCTGAAATTTACATGGAATGATGTTTACAATTTTGATAATGGTTGTTTTAGAACTCATGTTAAATTGACCGAGCAAAAAACCACCAAGCAATCTGTTATTTTTCTGAATTCTAGGATAATCAATTCTCTGAGCTGGTACAAATCAAAGGCGCTAATCAAATTTTTACCTGAAACATTTCTGTTCTCAAATGCTGATAATCAGCATATATCACGCTCAACAGCATATCGAATTGTGCATAATGCAGCTGTTTCCTGTGAAATTGAGGGGGTAATAAGTCCGCACTCCTTGCGCAAAACCTTTGGCTACTATGCCTGGAAGCAAGGCACATCACCGGTTCTTTTGATGGACATATATCAGCACTCTTCATTTGAAATCACAAAACGATACCTGGGAATCGAGCAGGATGAACGCGATTCTGTGTTTAGGGACGTTATTATCTAATTGATGAAACACATTATCCATTGTGTTTCACCATACATGGACATGTGAACCTAGGCACATGCTCATGATGAAAATTTCATAACATGCCGGATAAAATGGATTTTATCCGGAACAAAATAACAATACATGGAGGTACAAATTATGGTAGTACAACACAACATGCAGGCAGCAAATGCCAACAGAATGCTCAACGTAACAACAAGCGCACAGTCAAAGAGCACAGAGAAGCTTTCTTCAGGTTATAAGATTAACCGTGCAGCAGATGATGCAGCAGGACTTACAATTTCTGAGAAGATGAGAAAGCAGATTAAAGGACTTGATCGTGCTTCTACAAATGCAGAGGATGGTGTATCTGCAGTACAGACAGCTGAGGGTGCTCTTACAGAGGTTCACTCAATGCTTCAGCGTATGAACGAGCTTGCTACACAGGCATCAAACGGTACAAACAGCGAGTCTGACCGTTCAGCTATTCAGGATGAAATTTCACAGCTCACAACTGAGATTGATCGTGTTGCTGAGACAACAAAATTCAATGAGACATACCTCTTAAAGGGAAACACAGATGGCTCATCTTCTGATGTTAAGGTAAATGCTCATGATGCGGGACTTGCAGGAAAACTTAAAGACAATGGCGATGGAACAACTAATTTCAGCTTGAATAAAGCTCTAAATGTTAATGACAAGGTTACAATTGCTGGAAAAGAATATACAATTGTTGATTCAGCAAAAACAACAGACTATGCCGCTGCTTCTGGTACTGCAGGAAAAGCCCCAAACGGAACTGCTGACTTAGCAGCTGGAGACAAGGTTATAAAAGCAAATGGAACAATTACTGAAATTACAACCACAAATAAAGGAACTACAACTTTAGTTAAAGGAGATACATTTGTATCAGGTATAACTGGAGAACAAACCAAAATTGTCTCAAAGGATTATACACCTACCAAATTAGATGATGTAGCCACAGCAATTAGGGGCGCTGGCGAAGGCAATACTGTAACAATTGACGGAACTGATTATACTCTTAGCCATACTTCAAGCGGTACTACAACTCTTACATCTGATGATATAATCGCCAAATTACAGCATGGAGCTGAAGTAGAGATTGCTGGTAATACCAAATATACTGTTATAGGAAAAGATGATAATGATGACAGTACAATTACTATAAATGATGCATATAAAATGATTAAAAATGAGTTAACAACTGCATCAAGTATAGGAACCGATACTGCTGCAACCGTTAAGAATAATGGTGATGGTTCGTTTAAAATCACAAATGGAACTGTTAAAGTAAAGGATGCCTTATCATTTAATTTACATGTAGGCGCTGACGCAGACATGACCAACAAGATCAATGTTGATATCGAGTCTATGAGCGCAGCCGGACTTGGTATCAAGGGACTTGATGTTAAAGATGCAACAGGCATGAAGGCTACATACGCTATCGATGCAATCGCAGATGCTATCTCAAAAGTATCTGAGCAGAGATCTTCACTCGGTGCAGTTCAGAACCGTCTCGAGCATACAATCTCTAACGTAGACAATGTTGTTGAGAATACTACATCAGCTGAGTCTCGTATCCGTGATACAGATATGGCTTCTGAGATGGTTAACTACAGCAAGAATAACATTCTTGCTCAGGCTGGACAGTCTATGCTTGCACAGGCTAATCAGTCTAACCAGGGTGTACTTTCACTCTTACAGTAATCATCTACAATTTAATGTTGTACAAAGCAGGAAGAGCTCGAAAGGGCTCTTTTTGTTGTACACTTTTTTCTATTAGAATGAAAAGTACAATCATTTATTCCCGAATAAATTGCAGACACTCCATATATAGTAGTATAATAACAATAATTAATACACCTAATTGCACAAACAGGAATTGGCGATAAGCATGAAAAGAGGTTTACACTATGGACGTAAGAAAAATGAGAAACGATTTACTGGGAAAGCGCCTTGTGGCTGCGCTTGAGTCGCGCAACATGGAGGCTTATTATGTAGAGACAAAGGAGGAGGCTGTTAAGAAGGCTCTGGAGCTGATTCCAAAGGGCAGCTCAATCAATATGGGCGGTGCCACATCGGTGAAGGAATGTGGTCTGTATGAGGCTCTCTCAAACGGAGATTATCAGTTTTATGACAGGGACAAGGTGTCTACGCAGGAGGAGAAGCAGGAGATAGCGCTAAGGGCATTTACATCGGATTATTTCCTTGGAAGTGTCAATGCGATGAGCGAGGATGGCGTATTTATCAATATCGACGGAAATGCAAACCGCGTGGCGGCATATGCTTACGGACCGAAGCATGTGCTTCTTATAGTAGGCATGAACAAGGTAGTAAAGACCGAGGCAGATGCTATGAGCCGTGCGAGAAATGAAGCAGCGCCAATCAACGCACAGCGCTTTGGCATCGACACACCATGCTCTAAGAAGGGCACCTGCTTTGACTGCAAGAGCCCACAGTGTATATGCTGTCAGATTCTGACCACACGCTTTTCAAGGGTGAAGGGACGTTTCCAGATTATTCTTGTGGATGAGAATCTGGGTTTTTAGTAACTGTTCAGTACAGAAATATGCGGTACCGCATATTTCGTAAGAAAACGTATATTATGTAGGAGCAAGCGCCCATCAGCGCAGCTGATTCTTATGCGCTTGCGGCTCGCAACTGTGAAGGTACTGAACAGTTACGACTTTTAATATATTGACCCTCATATCGTTTTTATGCATTATACGGACCGGAAATATACGCAAAAAATATACGGATAAGAAACATACAAAAAGGAATATAAGAAAATGGGATATTTAATTAGTGAGACAACAAAAGAGGAACGCGAGGCAATTGTGGCTGAGTCGCTTGGCAATATCGAGGCCACCTGTGATGGCTGCATGTCGGGGCTTGCCGAGATGTATCAGGACTATATCGACGGAAAGAAGGAGCTTCGTGAGATAAATATGGAGTTCAATGCCAGGTATGTGCACGGTGAGGATATGCCGGGGCGAAGAGGCTGCGGATATAAGTAATTTGTGGCGGGAGCAGCAGGGCTTATTCACAGCACATGCATACTTGACGCTGCATACAGTAAGCCTGCGGATTTTGGCAAGAGCTATCAGGAGGCGAAAAACCTTATCCCCAAAAAGGATATTTTACCCAATCCGACCAACAAGAAGGTAATCAGTGCAAGTTCCATGGGCATATACAAGTATATGTTCAACAGTGGTAATCAGCCTTGACGACTCGATGGAATATCTGGATGTAGTTAACTGTATTCTTGTAAAAAGGCTTATGTTTAATTAGTTACTGTAAAAATGCACAAACAAATTGTGCAAAATCAACATTGCAAACCTGCTTAATTAAGTTTATTATACGAACTAAGCAAAGGCGCTGGAGAAAATACTCCGGCGCCTTTTTTAATCATTAGATATTGTCTATCCAAGCAAAGCTTTATCAGAAGCAAATTCCTCGCCGGAAACCTCCTCAAACTTCATGAGCAGATCCTCCACAGTGAGGTTTTTCTTTTCCTCGCCTGAGATATTAAGGACAACCTGTCCGTTATTCATCATGATGAGTCTGTTGCCGTGAGCGATGGCATCACGCATGTTGTGTGTGACCATCATGGCTGTCAGGCTGTTTTCCTTGATGATTTTGTCTGTGAGAGTGAGCACCTTTGCGGCTGTCTTCGGGTCGAGAGCTGCGGTGTGCTCATCCAAAAGCAGCACCTTCGGCTTCTGGAGTGAAGCCATGAGCAGTGTAACAGCCTGACGCTGTCCACCTGAGAGCAGACCAACCTTTGAGGTCATTCGATCCTCGAGTCCCAGGTCAAGCTCCTTTAAAAGCTCGTGGAATTGCTCCTTTTCAGCCTTTGTGATACCCCAGCCAAGACCACGGCGCTTTCCGCGGCGCGCTGCAAGTGCGAGGTTTTCATCAATCTGCATGGTTGCGGTAGTTCCTGTCATTGGATCCTGGAACACACGTCCCAGAAATGATGCACGCTTGAACTCAGGAAGTCCTGTAACATCCACTCCATCGATGAGAATTGAACCATCGTCTACAGGCCATGTGCCTGCAACGGCATTGAGCATGGTCGATTTTCCGGCACCGTTTCCACCGATAACAGTGACGAAATCGCCCTCCTCTAGCTTTAGATTTACACCATTAAGGGCATGCTTTTCATTGATTGTGCCCGGATTGAAGGTTTTATGTACGTTTCTAATCTCTAACATTTATTTGCCCTCCTTTGCGTTAAGTGCTGCGGCAGAGCGCTTGCCGGCCTTTTTGAAGGAGGCCTTGCTCTTGCCCTTCAGGTAAGGCACCGCAAGGAAAATAGCCACGATGATTGCAGTGAAGAGCTTTAAGTCATCACTTGGCATCTGCAGCCACAGAACGATTCCGATTACAATGTAGTAAACAATTCCACCAAATATGACAAAGATAAGTTTTCCCATGAAATTCATGTGCTTTCCGAGGATTGCATCGCCGAGCACCTCACCGATGATAACTGCGGCAAGACCGATGACGATTCCACCACGGCCCATGTTTACATCGGAAAAGCCTGAGTACTGTGAAAGCAGGCCGCCTGAGAGCGCTACAATTGCATTTGAAAGCGCAAGACCGATGAGTTTCATGTTGTCGATGTTGATACCCTGAGCCTTGCTCATTGCAGGGTTGCAGCCTGTGGCACGGATAGCAGAGCCCTGCTCTGTTCCGAAATACCAGTAAAGCACCGCGATAATTACAATCGAGAAAATCACGCCGACAATTATCGCATGTGTCAGGTTACGCGATGAAAGCACCAGATTATATTTATCTGCGCTAAGTGCCTGGTTGGCGTGGCGCTGCATGATATTTAAGTTGATAGAGTAGAGAGCTATCTGTGTAAGGATTCCTGCCAGAATCGGAGGAATGCCGAGCTTTGTATGTAAGAGACCTGTGCAGAGTCCTGCGAGCAGACCGGCAATACATGCGCAAAGCAGTGAAACCCAGATATTGTAGCCGTTAATCGTCATCATAACGGTTACGGCACCACCTGTTGCAAATGAGCCATCAACCGTCAGATCTGCGAAGTCCAGCAGTCTGAAGGTGATGTAAACACCGAGTGCCATGATACCCCAAATCAGCCCCTGGGCTATATTGCCCGGAAGGGCATTGGTGAATGCAACCGGATTTAAGGTTGCAAAATAATTCATTAGAATCATTTTATTAAATACCTCCATAGTGCAGCTGTTTATTCAGCTGAGATTTCCTCATAGCCGTCAGGAACTGTGATTCCAAGCTCCTTGGCGCGGTCCGGAAGGTACTCCTTAGTGAACTTAGGAGCGCTCTTAACTTCCATAGTTTTGACGTCTGTACCATTTACAAGAATATCGTAAGCCATCTCACCTGTTGTGTATCCAAGGTCATAGTAGCTGATAGAAAGTGTTGCCACACCACAGCCCTTAGCGATTCCTTCCTCACCAGCGAAGATAGGTTTCTTAGCCTGTGAAGCGACATTGTTGATAGCCTCTGTACATGAAGCAGCAGTGTTGTCAGTTGGGATGTAGATTGCATCAGATGCATCACATGCGCTCTGTGTTACTGCAGCAACATCATTTGAATCAGAGAATGTGTACTCTTTTACAGTGTATCCCTCGTCCTCAAGGTATTTGGTAATAGTTGTTGACTGGTAGATACTGTTTGGCTCAGATGAGCAGTAGATGATACCGATGTTCTTTGCATCCGGGAAGAGCTCCTTGATGCATTTAGCCTGCTCATCGAGTGGAGCGAGGTCTGTAGTACCTGAAATATTCTTTCCTGTAGTGCCTGACCAGTCTGACATATCAAGAGCTGTAGCGTAGTCTGTGATAGATGTTCCGAGAATCGGAATAGAGTCTGTAGCTGCTGAAGCGGCCTGAAGAGCTGCTGTGGCATTTCCAAGGATAAGGTCGTAGTCATTGGTGACGAACTTGGTGCAGATTGTAGAGCATGTAGAAGCATCTCCTGCAGCATTCTGCTCGTCAAAGGATACATCATCTCCGAGCTTGTCCTTTAATGCGTCCTCAAAGCCCTTTGTAGCGGCATCGAGAGCCTCGTGCTGTACGAGCTGGCAGATACCTACCTGATATTTGGCACCTGAGTTCTTACCTGACTGTGTGCCACCATTTGCTGAACCGGAATCTCCACATCCGGCAAGTCCAAGAACCATTGTTCCTGCAAGAACAAGTGAAGCTAAAATTTTAGATCTCTTTTTCATGATAATTCCTCCTTTTATCAGCGCTTTAAAGCGTTGATGTATCAATTAGGTAAATTATATTCACTTATTAATGAGAAGTCAAGAGAAGATTGGGAAAAACTGTATTGTGTAAGTGATATTTAAAGACGGATATATAAAATTTCATGCGGCACTGTTAAATGATGGAACAGTATGGACAGGCAGATTACAATATAATTCGGACAAGTACAGCCTTGCCGGGTTTGATGGGGAATATCCTGCCGAAATGATGAATACCGTAATAGAAAAAAATGATGGTTCATACTGGATTTGTGGAGAAGGTATTGGCACAGAACAAAAAACTGTTTCGGGAGAAACGGAGTATACAGTTACATGTAGCAGTAAATTTGTGCCATATGAATTTCCTGCAAATGAATTTTCAAAATAAAATATGGCTGAAAGTAAAAATCCCCGGTAGTTACTACCGGGGATTCTCTGTCTATTCAGCTACAACCTTGGCAAATTTCTTTTTACCACGTCTGATGATAAGACCCTCGCCCTTGAAATCGTCGAGAGTGTATTTTGTAGAGATATCAGTTACCTTCTCATCTGCAACGGAAACACCGCCCTGCTGGATATTTCTGCGGCCGTCTCCTCTTGAATCGCAAAGTCCTGCTTTTACTAAAACAGAGATGATATCAAGCTCTCCGTCAGGGAAATCCTCTGCTGTGACGGTAACTGTAGGCATATTTGCATTGTTGGCTCCGCCTGCGAAAAGTGCATGGCTTGCCTCCTTAGCCTTTGTGGCTTCCTCCTCACCATGAACAAGCTTTGTAAGCTCGAATGCGAGAATCTCTTTAGCCTCATTGAGCTGTGCGCCCTCCCAGCTTTCCATCTTGTCAATCTCTTCGAGAGGAAGGAAGGTGAGCATTCTGATACATTTAAGAACATCGGCATCAGAAACGTTTCTCCAGTACTGGAAGAACTCGAATGGAGAAGTCTTGTTTGGATCAAGCCATACTGCACCTGACTGTGTCTTGCCCATCTTCTTGCCCTCAGAGTTTAGGAGCAGATTGATTGTCATAGCATATGCATCTTTTCCAAGCTTACGTCTGATGAGCTCTGTTCCACCAAGCATGTTGCTCCACTGGTCATCTCCACCGAACTCCATGTTGCAGCCGTATTTCTGGAAAAGTGTGTAGAAATCGTAGCTCTGCATGATCATGTAGTTAAACTCAAGGAAGGAAAGACCCTTTTCCATACGCTGCTTGTAGCACTCAGCTGTAAGCATACGGTTTACTGAGAAATGAGCACCAACCTCGCGGAGCACATCCACGTAGTTTAAGTCCATCAGCCAGTCAGCGTTGTTTACCATGATAGCTTTTCCCTCGCCAAAGTCGATGAAGCGGCTCATCTGTTTCTTGAAGCACTCTACGTTGTGGTTGATAGTCTCTGTTGTCATCATCTGGCGCATATCTGTACGTCCTGATGGATCGCCGATCTGTGCTGTACCTCCACCGATAAGCACGATAGGCTTGTTTCCGGCCATCTGAAGTCTCTTCATAAGGCAAAGAGCCATGAAGTGTCCAACGTGAAGGCTGTCTGCTGTAGGATCAAAGCCGATGTAGAAGGTAGCTTTTCCGTTGTTTATAAGTTCCTTGATTTCTTTTTCGTCTGTTACCTGCGCGATAAGACCGCGGGCAACTAATTCGTCATAAATTGTCATGATTTTCCTCCTGATAGATTGAATTTGTATTCTGAAAAATAAAATATCCCCCTCATCCATTTAAGGACGAGGGGGATTTCTCGCGTTACCACCTTAATTTGCATCCTGCTCGCACAGGAATGCCTCCGTGAGTTGTCACACATTATTCGACATATATTATATAGTGAAAATAGCCGATCCTGCTAACACTCCGGCACTATAACGTGTGCCAATACGTTGCAGCTTATTAATCAAACCGGGGATATTTAACCATCCGGTATGACGTTCGGTGCAAAGCTCCGGGATGTATTCCAGATCTGTTTTCCTTGCGCCTCTCACCTGCCGGCAGCTCTCTGTAAGTATTGCAGAAATGTACTTGTTCCCATCAAAGCCTGTTGAAATGTAATTATGCTTCAATTGACGATATTATAGCTGTTTAAGAAGGGATTTGTCAAGGGTGCAAAAAGCGGTGATTACTTTAATGGTATATCCGGGTCAGAAAAGCTATTGCAAAAAAGTATAAAAAAGTATAAAATAATAGAAAAAGTATAAAAAAGTATAAAAACCTATAAAGAGTTATAGAAAGTATAAAAAAGTATAAAGATTTTTGAATATCATATCATAATATATTGAGGTGAATTTATGCAGAATCCATTTACTACAACCTTCAGTAAGACTCCGGAATACACATATATCCATACAGAGAAAACAGAGGAGATACTGGAAAACTTTATTTACGATAATCCGTCGGAGTCGGTATATAAGATAACCGGTGTCAGAGGCTCCGGTAAAACCGTTATACTTGCAAAGGTGGAGGAAGAATTAAGAACCAATGAAAGCAGATATATAAACTGGCTTGTTTTTGATGTAAATCCTGCAAGAGATATACTGGGACAGATAGCGGCAATGCTTGTAAAGGCCGGTTTTGGTTCACAGGATAAGAAAACAACAGGGATAAACCTCTCTGCAACAGTGATGGGAACAGGTGGTGGAATCGGTTATACGGCAGAAAACAATAATAATTTCTTTGATATCGGTGTAGAAGTTGAGACAATGATACAGGCTGCACAGAAAAAGGGGAAGAAGATACTTATAGGAATAGATGAGGTTTCAAAGTCCGAAGAGATGATAAAATTTGCGTCTGAATATGGCAGATGGCTCAGAGCAGGGTATCCGGTTTATTTTGTGTGTACAGGCTTGTATGAAAATATACAGGAATTGAGCAATGTCAAAAATCTTACATTTTTCAGAAGAGCGGCAACAGTTAAAACGGAGCCTCTTAATATGATACGAATGACTGAAATGTATAAGAGCAAGCTGGATATTGACAGTAATGAGGCTCGTGAAATGGCGAAAATCACGAAAGGATACGCATATGCATTTCAGGAATTGGGCGTGTTGTATTTTAAGAAGAAAGAGGATGAGTCACTGGAAGATATTTTACCAGGACTCAAGGCTGAATTGTTTGCATATTCTTATGAAAAAATATGGGAAGAGATGACTGAAATGGACAGGTTTCTTGCAGGACTTTTGACAGAAAAGGAAGAATACAAGCGTGAAGAGGTGCTTAAGCTTATGGGAGAAAAGTCAGGAAGCTATTCTATGTACAGAGATCGTCTTATAAAAAGAGGTATATTAAATACCAGACAGGGCTATATCTCGCTTGCACTTCCGTATTTTGGTGAATATATAAAGGAATATTGTTAGAATCTCGAAATGAAGCTTTTTAAATATTGCACTCTGACCTGTGGTGATGTATACTTTGAATAACAAACAAACTTTGGTTATGAAAGGGAGAAAAAATGAGCACATATAGCACATATTATACTATTATGAGTATGATTGACGGCTTTGAGTCGTTTATCAATCTGGCAGTTATGGTACTGACAATTGTTGCATCATGGATTATGTATGCAAAGGCAGGAGAGCATGGCTGGGCGGCCATTGTACCGTTTTACAGCTCATATGTAAAATTCAGGATTGCAGGGAAACAGAAGCTGTTCTGGGGATATCTTGTGGCAAGTATCGCAAGTATAGTAGGATGTATTTTATTGATGTATGAGATTATTGCCTCAGGACTTTCCGTTATGACATCCAGTTATATGGGGTCGTATTATGATTCTACCTATGGATATGCCGGAAACCGCATCGGAGCGCACATGGGCATGCTGATATTTGCGCTTATTCTGATTATTGCAGCAATGATTGCGGCATTGGTTATGAATATCCTCTGCTGTGTCGGACTGTCACATGCGTTTGGCAAGGGAGCCGGATTTGCCTGTGGACTTATATTCCTCAATGTGATTTTTGTCTGTATTATTGCCTTCAACAAAAACATTGTTTATGTGGGAGATGGATACAATAGTAATAATAACTACTATAATCCATACGGTTCAAACGGATATGGTCAGCAGTACGGTCAGAACATGTATGGAAACGGAGCAAACCAGCAGTACGGCCAGAATATGTACGGAAACGGATCGAGCCAGCAGTACGGCCAGAACATGTACGGAAACGGAGCAAACCAGCAGTACGGCCAGAACATGTACGGAAACGGAGCAAATCAGCAGTACGGCCAGAACATGTACGGAAACGGGGCAAATCAGCAGTACGGCCAGAACATGTACGGAAATGGCACAAATCAGCAGTATGGTCAGAATCCGTATGGCGCAGCTCAGGGCGGGGATGCTCAAAATTCCTACGGTACATCACAACAGCAGTCATGGAATGATGAGTATAACAACAAAGATTACGAATAATAATAAGAATAAAGCACATGAATAAAAGCTATAAATAAATGTTATAGTACAAATTTGTATCATTCTCTTGACATATAGTGTCAGAGGGCTATAATACAAAACAAGATTTAAATAAATATGTTCACCAAAATTCGTTGATGAGAACAAGGTCCGATTTGTATTTATTTTCAGAGAGCCTGTGGGCGGTGCGAACAGGCAATGATCAGATTGGAATATCCTCTCTAAGAAGCGGGCTGAAAGCATTAAGTGTGTCTGTAAACCTCGCCGGTGTCCACCGTTATATGGAAGGCATATGCTGGTATGCAGAGTGTCACAGTAATACACTGTGGAATCAGGGTGGTAACGCGGATTATTTCGTCCCTTTTCAGATTATGTCAATCTGGAAAGGGATTTTTTAATTCCATAAAAGAGTTTTAGTGAGCAGAAAAATGTTAAGGAGGCTTACAATGAAAGCATTACAAAAAGTAAGTAAATTTTTATCAGACTACACATCGATAGTTGTCATAGCAATCGCCGTAGTCACATTTCTGGTTCCGAATCTGATGGCCTGGGTAAATCAGATGCTGTTTGTGGATCCGGTATCCAACAAGTTCACATGTCAGTCAATCATTATCGGAATCATCATGTTTAGTATGGGACTTACACTTACGACACAGGATTTCAAGATACTTGCACAGAGACCATTTGATATATGTGTAGGTGCAATCGCACAGTATCTTATCATGCCGTTTCTTGCATTTGGTATCTCAAAGGCATTGAATCTGCCTGACGGAATCGCACTTGGACTTATCCTCGTAGGCTGCTGTCCTGGTGGTGTTTCTTCAAACATTATGTCATACCTCTGCGGTGGTGATGTGGCATTCTCAGTTGGAATGACAACAGTTTCCACATTGCTCTCACCATTTATGACACCGCTTCTGGTATCATTGCTTGCAAGCGGAACACATGTCTCAATCAAGGCACTTCCGATGTTTGTGTCAATCATTGAGACTGTAATCTTTCCTGTAGCGGTTGGATTTTTACTCAACTACCTGCTTGGAAAGAAAAAGGCATTTGCCGAGGCTCAGAAGGTCATGCCGGGTATTGCGGTGCTTGGTCTGGCATTCGTTGTAGGTGGTGTTGTATCATCACAGGGCTCAAAGTTCTTTACATCAGGAGTAGTAATTTTTGCGGCAGTTCTGTTACATAACGGACTTGGATATCTGCTCGGATACGGTGCAGGAAAGCTGGTAGGCATGAACACAGCCAAGAAGAGAACCATCTCTATCGAGGTTGGTATGCAGAATGCCGGTCTTGCCACAAACCTTGCAACAACTACAGCACAGTTTGCTTCAACACCTGAATCAGCCATCATCTGTGCAGTGTCATGTACATGGCATTCAATCTCAGGCACACTGCTTGCCGGAGCCTTTGCATTAAAGGACAAAATGGCTGCTAAAAAGGCAGAAGAAGCCGCTGAGACAAAGACGGCATAAAGAGAATGAATACCTATTATAACCGATTGGTAAATTAAACAAAAATTATAGAAACTAAAAATAAATTATGTATAAAATATTTATTGAAATTTGTTAAAAAAAGAGTAAATATAATATACAAATAAAATTAAGATAAACAAAAGAAAGAGGTAATAATATGAGTGGAATCTTAATGATGGTAATAGCCATTGTTGTGCTCGGTGGAGCATACTTATTATATGGCCGTTATCTGCAAAACAAATGGGGCATTGATCCAAATGCCAAGACTCCTGCCTACGAGATGGAGGACGGAGTGGACTATGTACCGGCCGATACCAACGTAGTATTCGGACATCAGTTTGCATCTATCGCAGGTGCAGGCCCAATCAACGGACCAATTCAGGCAGCTATTTTCGGATGGCTTCCGGTTCTGCTTTGGATATTAATTGGTGGTGTATTCTTTGGAGCTGTTCAGGATTTTGCATCTATGTACGCTTCAGTTAAGAACAAGGGCCGTACAATCGGTTACATCATCGAGGAGTACATTGGTAAATTAGGAAAGAAATTATTCCTGTTATTCTGCTGGCTGTTTTGTATACTTGTTGTTGCAGCCTTCGCAGATGTCGTAGCCGGAACCTTCAATGGCTTTGCTGCTGATAAAGCAGGCGAGGTTACAAAGGTCGTAGCCAACGGAGCAGTTGCAACTACATCAATGCTTTTCATCATAGAAGCAGTTGCACTTGGATTATTCCTTAAATACTCTAAGTTCAACAAATGGATTAACACACTTGTTGCAATCGCATTACTTATAGTAGCTATAGCACTGGGACTCAATTTCCCAATGTATTTAAACCTTGGTGTATGGCACATAATTATATTTGTATATATACTTATAGCCAGTGTTACACCTGTATGGGCACTGCTTCAGCCACGTGATTACCTTAACAGCTACCTGTTAATCTTCATGATCGTAGGTGCGGTAATCGGTGTATTTGTTGCAAATCCTGCTTGTAACCTTGATGCTTTCACAGCATTTGCAATCCCTGATGCAAACGGAAACCCACAGTATCTGTTCCCAATCTTATTCGTAACAATCGCCTGTGGTGCAGTTTCAGGTTTCCATTCACTTGTATCATCAGGTACTGCTTCTAAGCAGATTAAGAATGAGAAGAACATGCTTCCTGTTTCATTCGGTGCCATGCTTATGGAGAGTATGCTTGCAATCCTTGCTCTTATCGCAGTAGCATCATTTGGTAAGGGAGAGGCAGCAGCTCAGGGACTTACAACACAGCCACAGATTTTCGCAGGAGCTATCGCAAACTTCCTGTCAGTACTCGGTTTACCACACTCACTTGTGTTCACACTGATTAACCTTGCCGTATCAGCATTCGCTCTGACATCACTTGATTCAGTAGCCAGAGTCGGACGTCTGTCATTCCAGGAGTTCTGGCTTGATTCAGACACAGATGATGACAATATGAGTCCATTTGTCAAGCTGATGACAAACAAATACTTTGCAACAATCATCACACTGGTACTTGCATTCCTGCTTACAAAGGTAGGCTATGCAGAGATCTGGCCACTGTTTGGTTCAGCTAACCAGCTCTTATCAGTACTTGCACTTGTTGCCTGCGCAGTATTCTTAAAGAAGACAAAGCGTCAGGGATGCATGCTCTGGATTCCAATGGTATTCATGATGGCGGTTACATTTACTGCACTTGGCATGACAATCTACAAGCTTACAAAGGCATTATTCTCTGTAGGACTTGACCTTGGAAATTCATTACAGCTTATATTCGCAGTATTACTGCTCATCCTTGGTGTACTTGTTGCAATTCAGGGTGTGAATAAGCTTTGTGAGAAGTCAAAAGACGAGAAAGCTGCAGCTTAGTATTTGAGGCAGAATATTAATGGGAGCCTGATATCAGGCTCCCAATTCTCTGTCCTTTCCCATGAAAAATACTGCTAAAGCTTCCGGACCAACATGGCTTCCGGTGCAGAAATCATAGGTGGTATTTATCACATCGCGCACCTTTATGCGCTTTTTAATCTGTTCAATCACATAGAGCGAATCCTCATATGCGTCAGCATGTGCCACTCCGATAATCTGATTTTCAGGGTCTGTAATGTTGTCGCATAACAGATTTACAAGCTCATTTAATACGGCTTTTCGGCCACGACATTTTCTGAACTGTACAATATATCCGTCCTTACTGCCCCTTAGGATAGGCTTGATACTTAGCATGTTGCCAACCAAAGCGGTGGTTCCGCTTAATCTGCCGGTTCTTGCAATATACTTTAAATTGCCCACGGTAAACACACCATTTAATCTGGCAGGATAGGTCTCTATCGTGTCAGCCACCTCATCAAAGCTCATGCCCTTCTCACGCATTTCGCTGGCGTATATTGCGAGAAGCCCCTGTCCGAGGGAAGCATTTAATGAATCCACCAGGCGGATTTTCCTGCCGTTACTGCAATCATCAAGGACAGCGTCGGCTGCGACACGGGCTGAGTTGTAGTTGCCGCTTATGTTTTTGCTGAGGGAAAAACACAGGATATCCTTCTCAGCCTCAATGATTTCCCTGAAGGTATCCTCAAAGATTCCGCTGCTGATAAGTCCGGTCTTTACCTCGGCACCTTCTCTTATAGCATCATAGTATTCCTTTCCCTTTGCCCGCTCCTGTTCCGGTGTGAGGTCAGGCTCAAAGCAGGTCATTTCCTTTCCGTTGACAAGGTTTACAAATGATAGCACCTTGATTTTATATTTTTTACATAGCTCTGCAGGAATGTTTGCCGCAGAGTCAACAATTATTTCAAACATATTTACCCTCGTATTTCTATAATAATTGGTTAACTGTAGTTATGCATCACATACATTGCAATTATATTCCATTAATATATGTGGTTGCAAAGAATAGTATATGTAGTTTTTAATACTATGTCAATGACTTTTGCTATGTTTAGTAAAAATTTAGAATATTTAGATAGAGTTATCAGGGATGTAGTGTTATAGTAGAAATAATAGATATATAGATTCAATGAAACAGAGGAAAATATGAGTGATATAAAATTAGGCTGTCACGTAGGCATGGCAGGAAAAGATATGTTTCTGGCATCAGCCAGGGAAGCAGCGTCATATGGCGCGAATGTGTTTATGCTCTACACCGGGGCACCACAGAACACGAGAAGAAAGGAAATCTTTGAGCTCAACATAGACGCAGGCTGGGAATATGCACATGAGCATGGGATAAATGAGATAGTGGTCCACGCGCCATACATCATAAATCTGGCAAACACCGTAAAGCCTGAGACATACGAGCTGGCAGTGGAGTTTCTGGAAAAGGAGATAGTAAGGACCGCGGCAATGAAGAGCCGCATACTGGTGCTTCATCCGGGAAGTCATGTAAATGCCGGTGAGCAGGCTGGAATCGCACAGATTGTAAAGGGACTTAACACAGTGCTCAATCAGAATGATGACGATGTGTTTATCGCACTTGAGACGATGGCAGGAAAGGGCAGTGAAATAGGCCGTTCATTTGAGGAGCTTAAGGCAATCTATGATGGAGTGGACAGGAAGGAAAGGCTGCGTGTCTGCTTTGATACGTGCCATGTAAATGATGCAGGATACGATATTGTGAACCATTATGATGATGTTTTTGCAGAGTTTGACAGGGTGATAGGGCTTGAGCAGATAGCGGTATTTCATGTGAATGACAGCTTAAATCCTCTCGGAGCACACAAGGACAGGCATGCAAATATAGGCAAGGGAACCATCGGCTATGACACACTGCACCGCCTGGTGCATGATGAGACCTTTGCAAATGTACCAAAGATTCTGGAAACACCATGGCTTTGTGAGGAGGGCTCTGCGAAGAAGACTATTCCTCCTTATAAAGAGGAAATTGAATGGCTTCTTAAATAAGAAGGTGGCTAAAAATGTATGGAGAGGTTTGGTATTACAGACAGTAAGATAATGGAGGCATAATAGATGAAGGAAAAAACCTACGAGGGAACTAAAAAAACACAGAATGGTTTAAAGAGAATGGGTTTTTCAGCGCTTGCGATATTATTGCAGGCAGTTTTCATGGTCTATATGTTTACAAGGCTAAATGAATATGCGGCAGCGATAAATACGACCACAAGCGTCCTGGCGATCATACTTGTGCTCGGACTGTACAATCGTGAGCAGACCGCATCCATGACTACACCATGGATTATACTGATACTGGCATTTCCGATAATGGGAGTGTCGCTTTACCTGTTAGTCGGACTAAACGGCGCACCGAATAAGATGCGTGCACGGTTTGAAGAGGTGGATTCCATGCTTCTTCCATGCCTGCCGGAAAATGCAGACATACTATCTGATATGTATGAAAAGGTGCCACAGGCAGCGGGGATTTCAACATACCTGGCAAAAAATGCACTATATCCGGTATATCAGAATACTGATGTGACATATTATGATCAGGCGTCAAAGGGACTCGAAGCGCAGCTTAGCGATTTATCAAAGGCAAAGAAATTTATTTTTATGGAGTATCACGCCATAGAGGACAAGGAATCGTGGCACCGTATCCAGAAGGTGCTCACGGAGCGTGTGCAGGCAGGAGTCGAGGTAAGGGTGTTTTATGATGATATGGGCTCAATCTTTTTCATAGACAGGGATTTCTCGGAAAAGATGGAGAAGCTTGGCATCAAATGCAGGGTGTTCAACCCGGTTGCACCTGCCTTTAACATGTTTTTAAACAATCGTGACCATAGAAAAATCACGGTAATTGATGGAAAAATCGCATATACCGGCGGCTATAATCTGGCAAATGAGTACTTCAACGTGACACACCCATACGGAATCTGGAAGGATACGGGAATCAGGCTCGAGGGAGATGCTGTCAAGTCGTTTACCATCGCATTTCTCGAGATGTGGAATGCATCAGAGCGCAAGGTGCCGCGCGAGGTGGATGTATCGCAATATCTGCTGCACTATGATTATGAGGCAAAACAGAGTGGATTTATCCAGCCATATGCAGACAGCCCTCTCGATAACGAGCAGGTGGGGGAGGATGTCTATATCAGCATGGCAAACAAGGCACAGCGTTATTGCTGGTTTATCACTCCTTACCTTATCATTACCGATGAGATGAGCCATGCGCTGACACTTGCCGCCAAGCGTGGAGTTGACGTGCGCATCATCACGCCGGGCATACCTGATAAGAAACCAATATACAGCGTGACACGCTCCTTCTACAACCAGCTTGTGAAGCATGGTGTGAGGATTTTTGAGTGGACACCGGGCTTTTGCCATGCAAAGATGAGTGTGGCAGACGATATAATGGCAACCTGCGGTACCATAAATCTTGACTACAGAAGCCTTTATCACCACTTTGAAAATGGCTGTTTTATGGCGGATTGTGAAGTGGTGCATGAAATCAGGGATGATTTTATAAGGCTTTTCACTGAGTCAGCGGAGGTGACGGAGAAGTACAGGACAGGAAGAAGTGCAAGGCGAAGGCTGGGGCAGTCAATTATGCGGCTGTTTGCAGGGCTATTGTAGACGGAAAGTGGATTAAAATACAAGTAATTGAATGCAAAAAAGAGAAAAAATCACAAAAATATATTGAATAATATATGAATTTTGCTGTATTATATATAAGTACAGGGAGGCGAAAGGAAATATGTTATTGAGATTTAAAGTAAAGAATTACAGATCGATAAGGGATGAGGCTGTGCTTGATATGGAAGCTGCCGGATTGAGTGATCAGAAGGAATGTCTTTTACGATTTAAAAATGACGAATATCTGCCAGTGGTTTCTATTAATGGAAAGAATGGTGGTGGAAAAAGTAATGTAATCCGGGCTATGTGGCTGGCTGTGCAGTTTATAAAAAATGCGCAGAGAACTCAATATGAGGGAGCTGAAATACCGGTAAGACCATTTGAATTAGATGATTATTCAAAAAATAATCCAACATTATTTGAGTTTGAATATGTAGATGATGGAGTATGGTACAATTATGGCTTTTCTGCAACAAGACAAAATGTTGTGGATGAACATCTATATTGGGCACCGAAAGGACAACGTGCAGTCATATTTGACAGAACAGGTCAGGAATTTTCATTCCCTGCAAATAATGACAGGAAAATAAAAAAGATGATCAGTCGGGCGGTTGCTGCAAACCAGCTTTTTTTCCCTGTGTCATGTACTATGAATTATGAACCATGCATAAAGGCAATGAGATGGTTCAGGACAAAGCTGTTTTTTTCGCGTGATTACTCTGATTTGGGAAAAAATCTAATAGATTACAGGGAAGACACAGAGATGCTCAATTCAATTGTGTCTATTGCAAAAATTGCTGATCTTGGTATAGCTGATATGCAGTTCGAAATAAATAATAAATTGATTTCTGATATTGATGAGCTGCCTGATGATCTATCTATGGAAAAAAAATTACAGATAGAAAAAGCATTGGCACAATTTAGGGAAAGCCTTACCGGAAGTGCGGATGATATGGCGGGAGCAATACAGTACAATGAGATAAAAGCTACATCATTGCATACAGGTTTGGATAAAGATGGAAGAAAAACAGTGTACCCATTGAACTTGTATGATGAATCAGATGGAACCATCAGGCTTATGGCAAGAGCGACTGCTATGGAGTCGGCATTAATAAATGGAGGCTTGTTTATCATTGATGAAATAGAGGAGCGCCTTCATCCTATACTTGTGGAATATATCATCAATCAGTTTCAAAAAAATAATAAAAACAAGGCACAGCTTATATTTACGACACATAGTACTGATATAATGAATAGAGAAATGCTTAGGCGGGATCAGTACTATCTTGTAGATAAAGATGGACAGACAGGCGCAACAGAACTATATTCTGTTTATGATTTTTCTATACGCAATGATGAAAAAATAGGAAAAGCATATTTGTTAGGGAAATATGGAGCTATTCCATTTGTAAGGGAGGAATAGTATGGCTAGAAAAAGTAAAAACAGGTCGAGAAATCCGTATATTGTTGTTTTCTGGGAAGGGGAGAGTGAACAGCAGTATTTCATGTTCATAAAAGATAAGTTTCATGAGAAAACTAATTTAAAGATTCACAATAAAAAGGGAACATTTGATATAGCTAGGAAATCAGTCGGTGCAAAGGGTGTGTATAAAGATGACGTAGATTATATAGATGAGATATGGATAGTTTTTGATACAGAAGTGGATTTGCGACCTAAATGGCAGGAAAATTGGGAGATAATTAAGCTGTTAAGAAAAAAATGCAAGAACGCAAAAGTTCGATTACTTATGACAAAAGGCTGTATAGAATATTTCTTTTTATTACATTATGAGAAAACTGCTCCAATGATATCCACAACGGTTGATAAGGAAAAGTTGCTGAATATACTGGCAGATGATAAGCATTGTCCCGGATATAAAAAGGGGGATAGAATTACAATATGGAAAATAGCGGAAAATTACATAACTGCAATAAAAAATGGGGAATGGAGTCTCAATAGAGTAAAAGATGAACTGGCAACAGCTTCAAATGAAGATGATAAAACCAAGATATTATATTTTACTGACAGTACATTTACCAACGTGCATGAAGTGTTAGCAGAACTTGAACAGTCAATAAACTAAGTTTTATTTAGGAAGTGAGTGTATATGAGTGATTACGACAGCAAAATCATCAGAAAGCAGATAAGAGTGTACGGCTCGGTGCAGGGAGTAGGTTTCCGCTACAGAACAGAGCACGCGGCAGAAAGCGTTGGTGCAACAGGCTGGGTGAGAAATGACCCTGACGGCTCGGTATTTATGGAAATACAGGGTACAGAGGAGCAGATAGACAGGGTATTTGCAATGGTGAGTCAGGGTACTTATGTAAATATAGAGAAAATGGATGCCAAATCAATACCGGTGGTTGAGGATGAGCGGGGATTTCATACGAGAGAATCGCTTGGAGACTTCTGGGGACTATGGCACAGATAAACGGAGGCATCATATATGTTTTTTATGATGGGAATAACGGACGGCAGGAAGGACTTTGACTTCAATCAGGTCATTACATGCGATGAATGTGGCAGGTATGGCAGGTATCAGGTGTATATGACATACATGGTGCTGTCACTGTTCTTCATTCCGTGTTTTAAATGGAACAGGCACTACTATGTGCAGACCACATGCTGTAATGCGCTTTACGAGCTTGATCCGGAAATAGGACGCAGGATAGCAAGAGGCGAGGACGTGGAGATATTGCCACAGCATTTGCAGCGTGTAAACCCGCAGTATGGTTACGGCTTTGAAAATGGAAGTGGAAACACAATAAAAAGATGCAACAATTGTGGATATACAACTACAGAGGACTTCGAATTCTGTCCCAAATGTGGCAGGAAGTTGTGATGTGTTTCACGTTCTAATGATAATATGCTTTTACGAATCGACTGCAATAAGGCAGAGGATGGAGCATAGAAAGAGTTTAACAAAATCGGTATTTGACGATTTGGTGGTAAAAATTATGCCTCTTCAACAAGTTTCACAAAATCATCTGGCAGAATTATCTTTGTTCCACCTGCCTGATAATCTTTTATATTTCTTGTTACAATATAATCCATATCTTTTCTGGATGCCACCTTTTCAACAACTGCATCCTCATAGTCACTGATTGCAGATGCAAGTGCATCCATGCAGTCATCCGCTGTAACCTCTAATATTCCAGTCAATGAATAAAGCTTTCCCATTATCATCTTTGCTGCATCTATGTTATGCAAATGTTTCCTTATAAGATAATAGATGTCTGTTGCTGAACTTGCAGTAATGTACATTCGATTGTATGATTTGCTGCCATAAGAAATATTTCTTCTGCACTTTTATTTCATGGCTCTCTTGAAGTCAGAGCATCTATTATCACATTTGTATCTGCAAGAATCCTCATCTATTTTGCACCAAGCCTTTCTTCTTTTGCTTCATTCAGGTCTGCATCCTTTGGTAAGATTCCAAACAGGGATTTTGCTATTTCTACTCTGTCCTGATGTGGATTTGTCAGTTTTGCCACTATTTTTCCATTCTTTGTAATAAAAATATCTTCTTTTGCAGATAATAATAAATATTTTCCAAGATTATTTTTCAATTCAGTTGCTGTAATTGACATATCACCACTTCCTTTCTTCGTACTATTATTATACTCATTTTGTACGATTTTATCAATGTATTTAGCTAGAAAATATTATTCTTTGTCTACACTTACATTTTTTCGATTCATCCACAAATAGAAAATCACATTAAGCACAATTCCAAAAATAGTTGCCACCGGAGCCGCAAGTCCTATCTTTGTGAGGCTTGCGTCCGGCTGGATACTCATGTAATACGCCAGCGGAAGTTATTTTTCTAAAAAAAATGTCATCTCACCACTTTTTTGTGATGAAATGACATTTTTCAGTCCATTTATGCAGTTCGTCACAGTATTTATTCCTGCGTTAGCAGGTAATCCTTCCATATCTGCGACATCGATTACCACCTGCTTATGATTTGCCTTGATTTCCAGTGTTGTTTATTTTCCTTTATGAATGGGCAGCCAGTGTTGCCAGCTTCTGCATAATTGCACTTACATCCTGCATTACATTCAAATTTTCTTCCTCTGCCTGCATCGTCTCACCTGCGTGCGCCGATACCTGCTGGGAAATCGCTGAGATTGTCTGAATGGAATCTATAATTTCCTTATTTGCATTCTGCAACTCGGAAATACTTCTTGAAAGAGTATCTGCATTTTTCTGAATTGCCCGCGTATTGTCCTCGATACTCTCAAAGCTTTCTTCTGCATTTGATGCACCAGTCTTCTCTACGTTAATTCCATCTATCATATTGGAGACAACACCAACCACCTCCATGATTGCATTGGACACGTTGCTGATCAACTCTGTAATATGTACGGTTGCTTCTTTGGTTCTCGTTGCCATACCGGAAATTTCTGTTGCAACGACAGAAAATCCTCTTCCTGCCTCTCCGGCACGGGCTGCTTCAATGCTCGCATTCAATGCAAGAAGACTTGTTTGGTTCGTAATTCCTCCAATCAGTTCTACAATGGAATTCATTTCATCCATATACTGGTTCAGATTTTCCAGTTTTTCTGTAACCTCGGTTCCATTATCAACAGAAGCTTCAACTTCCGATGCCAAGTGCTCCATATCCTGTTTGCCTTCCGCTAACGCTTTCAGTGTAAGCGTCATGCTGTTTCCGATTTCTTCCACAGCGGTTGCAACTTCATCCACCTTATCCTGAATTGCATGTGTCTGTTCCAACTGATTCTGCACATGTTCTGCGGTATCAGTAGCACCTGCAGATACTTCCTGCATTGCCTCAGTCGTTGTCTTAGATGCCGCTGTCAGCTTTTCGAAACGTACATTGATATCTGCAATATTGCCGGAAAGCTGCTGATCAAGTTCCTCATTTCTTTCCAGAAGATTTTCAGCCTCTGCTTTTGCCTGCGCCACTTCTGTAAATCTCTTTCTTGCGTTTTCGCGAATCACTTTTGTAGTCAAAACAGAATTCGCTCCAACCATGATCATAACAACAATCTGTACAACTGCTGCTTCAATTCCATGATACCCAAAACCGCCTTTTGTCGCACCGATCACAACAACAATGATACTCTCTAATATGGTACCTGTATTAATCAGAAGAAGATAACGTGTGTCACTGTAAGTGGTGACAACAAAAATCATCGGAATTACAAATACATAAATCAGATTTGTCGGTGAGGTAAAAAGACATATTGTGTAAAACAATGAAAATCCATAGGAAACCAGATGTTTGATCATCGCATGTTCCGTATTACTTTTCCAACAAATCACCTCGCCAATCAAAGGTATGACACCAATGACCATAGCGATTGTCATATATACCGGAGACAGTTGTCCTCTTACGCTTTCCCATATCATAAAAAACACCATAACCGTTACCGTACTGATATGTGCCAGCATCGCAATGCGATTCGACCGCGTCAATTCCGAAAGTTCTTTTGTTTCCACCATCATAATTCCTCCTCTAGAAAAGTTTTTCCTACTTATATGACTATTCTTCTAACTTTTAAAATATCATAAATATCCACATCCTTCAAGAAAATCTTTTATTTTTCCACAACCACCTGACCTCACCGAATCGACTTCGCCAACCAAATATTTTATCGCAGCTCTTGCCTGTGAAAACATCTGTACCTCATCAAAAATAATAAGAGAGTTTCTCTCTGTCAGGATAGTGATTAAATGAAAATAATTAATAATCTTAAGGTAATACGGACACAGCGAAAAATCGCCCAAAAGCAGCTTGCCATGGACACTGGATATGGTCCACCTCATGCAAAATTATCTGTGCTGTTCTTTATTATTTCTCAGACAGCATCTGCTCCAGCTTTTTCTTTCCGGTCTCATAGTCTGTGTAGCGTTGCTTGCCTTTCTCGACAAGAGAAACAAGCGCAAATAAAATGCCCGCCCTGTTGTGACCAGGACGGGCGCCTCTGAATAAGAGGATAAACTCACCTTGGGAAACTCCACCTTATGGAGTGGGGCTCATGAGAGGCATTCGTTCCAGCGAGTGCCTTTCTTTATCTTCAATATACCACAGTTCCTGTAGATTTTATCTGCCAGGATGCGTTCCAGATAATGACACGTTCTTTCGAAATACTGCTCACTCTCCTTTTTTTCCAATAATGAATGTGACTACTGTGATTATACCAGTTATTCCTGCAATAACATAGAAGAATTTGCTATTTCCATCAAAGTAGTTCATTTTTTCCTCATTTTGTGCTACAACACCTGAGTCTGTTATCTGCACTTTACCATTAATTTCTGCGCCAGAATATACCTTTATTCCCGAATATTGTTTAGCAGTTTTTCCATAAATCGCACCTAATATCACTAAACATATAGTTATTATCAAAAACAAAATTGATACTTTCTTCACTTTCAAATTTCCTCCTTACTTTGATTCATAATAATACACTGTACTTTCACCATTACTCTCATCTATATAACAGAAACTATCATAATCTGCATAAGCATTCTCATCTCCTATTAACGTCCCATCATATGAATAGTTATTCCCCTGTAAACTTATCGTTCCATAATCAACTGTCTTCTTACCATTTTTCGTAATAACACAGACTTGATTATCTGAATTAGATAGCAAATAGCAATTTTCTTCATGGCCCATTGAAAAATATCTGTCATCATATACCGGATTACCATTGGAATCTTCATATTTCCACGTATTATTTGTAGTGTATAATACATTTTCATTGTCTTTTCCTAAATAAATTTTATCGCTCGAATTCATTACTGATGAAACTGCTTCTTTAGTAGCATCACTTTGCGCCAATCCGTTTTCTTGAGAAATAAGATCACCAGTTGCAGAAATAGTTATTTTACTATATTTTCCTTCATTATCGCCTAGAAAAAACCAATAATTATTATCTTCGCAGCCGTCATTTGCCATCGCTGTTCCATCCCATTTCTGTAATATTTCACCATTTGTATTCATTAAAATTGTATCCAAAAAACTTACATTTATTGTATATCCACTTTTTTCAGTCACAGATTCCGATAGTAAATACAACTCTGGCGAAATCCAGACTACTGATGAACTATTGGCATTTGAGTTTAACGGAATATCAAACAAAAATTGTCCTGACTCTGAGTAAACATCTTTCTTTGTTCCATAATCACCAATTTCAAAAAGTGGATTGTTTTCCCCTGTCTCTACCCCTCCTAATTTATAATTTATTATTGATGCATCTCCATCCAAAATTTTCTCACCATTTTCATTATAAATAGAATACTGATCTTCATATTTGGCTTTAATGTATATGTTTTTACTATCTCCGTTTACAACCTTTTCATCATTCATAAAACTTATATTATCAAATTGTACAGGTATAATTTCTTTTCCCTGTATATTAATAACCCCATATAGTAATCCATCTGATTTGGAGACTATAAAGTCCCCATTACAGTAATCTTCAAACGCTCTTTCTTTCCGGAACGAGTGTTCAATACGTAAGAACCAGCGTTGATAGAACCTGCGTATACACGGAAGAAGCACAAACGACCTACATACGGGTCGGTAGCGATCTTAAATGCCAACGCCGTCAATGGCTCCTCGAACAAAGGTTTACGAGTGATTATTTTATCAGGATCTGAAGGATCCGTACCCTCGATAGCCGGCGTATCTTCAGGAGAAGGCAAAAACGCGCAAACTGCGTCCAATAGAGTCTGTACACCTTTATTCTTGAAAGAAGAACCACAAGTCATCGGATTGATCTGCATAGCCAACGTACCCTTGCGGATAGCAACCATGATCTCCTCTTCCGTGATCGTAGAAGGATCATCGAAGTATTTCTCCATGATAGCGTCATCGCACTCAGCCAAAGCCTCAAGCATCTTATCGCGCCATTCCTCAGCCTCAGCTTGCAAGTCTGCCGGAATCTCTTCAACGCTATACTCGGCACCCATAGTCTCGTCGTGCCAGAAGATAGCCTTCATCTTGATCAAGTCGACAACACCCTTGAAAGTCTCCTCAGCTCCGATAGGGATCTGGATCGGACAAGGATTAGCTCCTAATACGTCCTTCAATTGGCGTACTACCTCATAGTAGTTAGCACCCGAGCGGTCCATCTTGTTAACGTAACCGATACGAGGTACATTATATTTATCAGCCTGACGCCATACAGTTTCAGACT
>ERZ791574.340-NODE-340-length-39622-cov-3.970177_pt1 | contig 39622 bp, 35 predicted proteins | sample MGYA00433098_ERZ791574 | MGnify/ENA primary metagenome ERZ791574 (study PRJEB30046, sample SAMN00791933) | human gut metagenome | study: EMG produced TPA metagenomics assembly of the A metagenome-wide association study of gut microbiota in type 2... | reverse complement strand
ATGTCATCAGCGAGAGTAGTTTTCAACGCTTAAAAAAGACTTTGACAGAAAAGAAATAATGGGGGAGGTGAGACTGTTGACCGGGATGGCAGTGCTGCACTATGACAATCTGTGTATAGACCCAAACCAACGCAGAGTCTATGTAAATGGTCGCGTCGTAGAAATGACTACGATGGAGTTCAACATTCTGTATCATCTGGCTTCACATCCCGGTTGGACTTTTACCCGAGAGCAGCTTTATCAGTATGCTATGCCGGATGTTTTTGCTGCTGGCCCGGAAAGCGTCACCAGCAGGATATGCAAGATACGAAAAAAACTAAATATCAATGCGATTCAAACTGTATATGGATATGGCTATCGCTTTGAAAAGTATAACTGAAAATATTATAAAACCCGGTCGAGATCTCGTGCATGAAATCTCGACCGGGTTTCTGTTGGAGAATAAACTTAATATTATTTCGGCTCTTTGCGGAAGCACAGGAACCAGTCCAGGCAATACTGATCCTCGCTCTGGTTGTCCATCCGCTCCTTGGCTACGCCGCAGCTGCCGGCGGTGGGTACGATGACATCATCGCCGGGTCGCCAGTCGACCGGGGTGGCGCAGGCGTCGGCATCTGCCTTCTGGAGTGCCAGAATGATGCGCTTGATCTCATCGAAGTTGCGGCCCGTGGACAGCGGATAGTACAGGATGGTCCGCACCACGCCGTTGGGGTCAATGACAAACACCGCCCGCACTGCCTGTGTGTTGGACTGTCCAGGCTGGATCATCCGTACTTGTTGGCCACTTCCATGCGGATATCCTCGATGAGCGGGAAGGTCACATTGATGTGCGTTTTGCCGTTCCACTCCAGCTCCTGGATTTTTCGCAGCCAGGCGATGTGGGAATAGATCGAGTCCACCGAAAGACCCAGCAGCTCAGTGTTGAGGGCCTTGAACTCATCGATCATGGAGCCAAAGGTCATAAACTCCGTGGTGCAGACCGGGGTGAAATCTGCGGGATGGGAGAAGAGGATCACCCATTTGCCGGCGTAATCCTCCGGGAACTTGACGGGGTCCTGCGTGGTGGCGGCTTCAAAGGACGGGGCCTTATCGCCGATGAGAGGCATTCTGTATTCCTGTTCCATAGTAAGTACTCCTCTGTTTTTGGACGAAGTGGATTTATCGCATAGGTGCGAATGTTTTGAGGGGAGAACCGTGAGTTCTCTGAACGGCGGCTTATCCCAGCAGATCGTTCTCCAGATCCTGCAGCATGAGATCCAGCGCGCTGATGCCGCCCTCGGCGGTGTACCACACGGCGGGGTGAGCCAGATAGACGAGATGGCCGTTCTTGTAGGCCTCGGTGCCCAACACCAGCTCATTTTCCATAATATCCTGCGCCAGCTGCGCGCTGTCGGTGCCGATAGCGGCATCGCGATCCATGACGAAGATATAATCGGGCGCCTTTTCCACAAGGAACTCAAAGGAGGCCTCGTTGCCGTGGGTGGAGGTGTCGATGTTGGCGTCCACGCCGATGTTCTCAAAGCCCGCTTCCACACCGATGATGGAGCAGCGGCCGTCGTTGCCCGGCACATTGAAGCTGCCGCTGGTACACATGCCAACGATGGCGGTCTGGCCCTCGGAGACGGCCTGAAGGGCCTGAATGCGGGCGTCAAAGCCGGCCATCAGTTCATCTACTTGATCCTCAAGGCCAAACATGGAGGCGATGGTGGCGGCATTCCGCCGGACGCTCTCGACGATGCCCAACTCGGTATCGGTAGCCAGAAAGACCACGGGCGCGATCTCGCTGAGTGCGTCATAGCTGGAGGACAGGCGTCCACTGATGAAAATAACATCCGGTTCGCAGGCCATAATCGCTTCCAGGGCGGCCTCCTTGATGGTGCCTAGGTTGGCGATCTCGTCATTGATGTAGTCCTGGAGATACTCCAGCCTGGTGGAGGCAGTACCCACTACCCGGTCGCCCACGCCAAGGGCGTTCAGAATGTCCAGGGACGCCATTTCCAGAATAGCGATGGATTTTGTTGACAGAAAAAAATGGCGCTTGTCGGACGCCTGTGTCCTGTGTTATAATAAGCAAAACGCCCGTTTTTTGGAGGTTCCTATGGCAATTCACGAGTCTGGCCAGATGTATCTGGAAACCATCTATATCCTCTCTCAGGATAGCGCCTTCGTTCGGGCTATCGATGTGGGAGAACAGCTGGGCTTTACCAAACCCAGCGTCAGCAGAGCCATGTCCATTTTGAAAAAGGACGGGTATGTGAATGTGGACGCCGACGGTGCGATCACGCTGACGGAGACCGGGCTTGCCATTGCAAAGACGATGTACACCCGCCATATGGTGTTGAGCCAGATGCTGATGGAACTGGGTGTGGACGAGGAGACCGCGACCGAGGACGCCTGCCGGATCGAGCATGTGATCAGCGAAAAATCCTTTGCGGCGGTACAGGCGCATTTGGAACAGGTAACGAAAATGCGGAAGGATGCGCACGGGCAATGAGTCTATACAAATTTGGCGGACTGTTATTAAACAGTAGCATATACAAGCAGTTTACAAACCTTGGAGGGCGGCCGAGTAATCGACGGCCCTTTTCTCATACTTATGGGCAGAAAGAGTCAACCAGCTGTGACGAAGCCAACAGAGAAAAACCGTGAGGAATTGACAGCCGCTACATGGCTATCTGTTGACCGACGCAGACCTGGAAATGGGACTCAGGAAGTTTGACATCAGGAAAGGCCGGTTCTCTTTCCGCCTGACTGTCCCATGCAGCGAGGGATGCTGTGAAGTAACCAGTGAAACAGCAAAAAGGATGCTTTAAGGAATTCATCGAATAGCATTATTTTTCAAAAAATGAAAGATTATTTGCATTACATATTTTATGATGGAAATTTTCTTTTGCTGGGCGAACCAAATGCCCTCTCGATTGTATGTGTAGGTGAGAGGAGGTGCAGAGCGTGTGATAGATCAGTACATCCACCAATACGGGAAACGCCTCTATGGCCTGTGCCTGACGCTCTGCGCCAACACGCTGGAGGCAGATGATCTGTATCAGGATACCTGGCTGCACGTGGTCAAAAACTTCTCTCGATATGATACAAGCCAGGGTTTCGAACCCTGGCTCACCAAAATCTGTGTCAACCTGTACCGGAACGCCCTGCGGCGCCTCTCAAAAAGTCCCTTTCTTCATTTCCGCAGCAATGAGGAAAAGGAGTTCCTGCTCTGCTCCATACCTGCTCCCGAAAAGGTGGATTACAGGCCGCTCTATGAGGCAATCGACCATCTCCCTGAAAAATACCGTCTGGCTGTGATCCTCTATTACTTTGACGATAGGGATATTGCAGCAACCGCGCAGATCTTAGGAATTCCCAGCGGAACCGTCAAATCGCGGCTGGACAAAGCCAGAAAGCTCCTGAAGGAGGCGCTTGGAAATGAAACAGATTTATGATTTTGAACAGCGCACGCCTCCGGTCCTCAACGAGCAAATGCTCCGGGCGGAGCTGGAGCGGCGCAAACTGCGGATTCAGACCGCCGTCGCAGTTCTGGCAGGCTTTCTCTTGATGATAGCCGCTGTCCTGCTGGGGTACTCAGCAATCGACTGGTACCCTGTACTCTCTCTGCTATGCTTTGGATATATCATGATTGCGGCAACCGGCGGTGGTGTCATCGCCATCGTCTATTCTCGTAAAGGAGGGAAAACAGCATGAGTATCGTTGCGACTGTCCCTGTCATGATTGTGCTGGTCCTCATCATTCTTCTGCCGTTTATCGTCGGCTTTTTCGTCTATCGTGACGCCAGACAGCGGAATATGAATGCCATCCTCTGGGCCCTTGTCGCAGCCCTGGCCCCTGCTTTCATCGGCCTCATCGTGTATCTCCTGGTTCGTGGAAACTACATGAACCTCAGATGCCCACAGTGCAGCACCCCAGTCATGGAAACCTATGTGGTGTGTCCCAAGTGCGGCGCCAAACTACGCCCCTCCTGCCCAAACTGTAAGGCCCCGGTGGAGCCGGATTGGAAGGTCTGTCCCAGATGCACCACGCCCCTCCCGGAGTTCCAGGACGACATCCAGACGCCGGTGCGCCCCAAGGACCGGACCGGCTGGAAGATCCTTCTGGTGATCCTCTTGGTTCCGCTGCTGCTGATTCTGCTTGCTGCCTTCGGGTTTATGGGACTGAGAGGCAGCGGCTCCGTCAGTATGCAGGAATTGAGCCGGGATGAGTACTTCGCAGAGATGGAAGGCCTGTCGCAAGAGGAAGTTGTAGAAAAGGTGCAAGAATGGCTGGCTGGCTTGAATCAGGAGGGAACCCGCGCCCATGCCCTGCGTTATGACTATTTTAATGGCAGCAACACGGCGTATTACTTCCTCGTCTATGTTCCCGGCGGTGGAGATTCCTCTCACTCCGGCCTGGGCCAATCCACCAGCATCTTTGGAACAACGGTGAAGTTGGAGCTGGAGGAGACCGGAAACGACGGGACACTGTTCAGCATCCTGTCCACTGCGGAAAATGCGCCGAATCTGAAGATCACCTTGGGCGGAGAGCGGATTCCCTGCTATGTAGATACCGTGGACTTCAACCCCACCGTCTATTATATTGTGCCGCAGTATGACGAACTGGACCCCGATGCTGCAGACTTCTTCATGCCGGAACGGATTTCGGTCGTCCAAATCGTCGGCAATTCCAATGTGGGCGTTGCGGAGATTCAGGAGGATGATGTGGCCTTTGACATCCTGGTGGGCATTGACAGCGCCCCCTATCTCGACCTGGAGCATGACATCTACGGGAAACCGAATGGGACCGGCGGCTATGATTTCAAGGATGGCTTTGAGATCCGGATTGAGTACCAGACACACGACGAGCTGCTCAGCCATGCGGACATGATCACCTGCCTGGCATTTGAGCAGGACGGCAGTTACTACCTCATTGACGACCGCCCAGACAATGGCCGTACTTTCCGCCAGATCGATGAGTCGTTCTACCATGAATTAGAGTCCCTCTTTGAAGAACCGTCTTAATGCTGGCAAGATAAAAAAGGAGGTTCTGTTATGGAATTTTGCTGAAATTTTATATTTAATTTTCGATTATCCGCATAAGCACTATGCTTTCCAGCATTTTGAACTATAGAAAAACACTCATTTTACCACGAAATTACCACAATTGAATGAGCCTTGATATGATATTAAAAATCAAAAAAGAAGACCAGATAGCTTACTGAAATCCGGTCTTCTTTTTAATACTTCAACAAAATTTCTTTATTTTAAGAAATAAAATAATCCTATAATGCACACGGCAACTATAGTAAAAGCACTTATTACTATCTTATAACGCTTTTCTAATTCTGATAGGTTGGTATATCCCAACCAACTAATAATTTGTACAACAGATAGTACAAATGTCCAATTTTCATTTAATTCAATCTTTCCACTGAATATTAACCCCATCAAAATAGTCGCAAATAAAAATATTATTGCTAATATTGTTCCTAATATCTTTTTCATAACAATATGGTCACCTCAATGATGGTTAGCGATTGCTAACTACATCATACTCTTTGTCGCACGAAATTGCAAGATGCCGCCATATTGGTTTTGCATGTTCTCTGGGATAAATCAAGGGAAGAAGCGAGAACGAAGAATGACCGGGATACATCTCCCGGCCATTCTTTCCGTTTCGTTCGACTCACTGTGTTTACCGGCACCAACCGGTGGGATTGGAGCGGGCGGTGATGAAGCGGCGGTAAATGCCCTCCTCCGCCATAAGTTTGTCGTGGTCGCCGGCCTGAACGATGCGCCCCTGGTCGATAACCAGGATCTCATCGGCGTGGCGAATGGTATTGAGCCGGTGGGCAATGACCAGCAGGGTCTTGCCCCGGCACAGTTGGGTGATAGCCTCCTGGATGTAGCTCTCATTGTCGGCGTCCACGCTGGCAGTGGCCTCATCCAGAATGACAATGGGAGCATCCTTCAGAATGCAGCGGGCAATGGAGATCCGCTGCCGCTCTCCGCCGGATAGGCTGGCCCCACCTTCGCCGATGACCGTGTCAAAGCCGTCGGGCAGCTCCATGATGAAGTCATAGCATCGGGCTTTTCTGGCCGCCTCATAAACCTCCTCCCGTGTGGCGTCTGTCCGCCCCATGGCGATGTTGTTATACACGGTATCCTGGAATAAGTAGACCCGCTGGAACACCATAGAGATCTGATCCATCAGATCAGAAAGAGGAATATCGCGGATGTCCCTGCCCCGCACTAAGATTTGGCCCTGTTTGACATCCCAAAACCGGGGGAGCAGGTTGGCTACAGTACTTTTACCGCCGCCAGAGGGCCCCACCAGGGCCAGCATCCGGTTTTTCTCCAGTGTGAAAGAGACATCATGCAGTACCTCTTTCTCCCCGTAGGCGAAGGTGACATTTCGGAACTCCACCTCCGGGGAACCGTCGGCTTTGGGTAAGGTCTCCCGGCCCCGGTCAGGTAGTTCTGGCTGGGCCAGTACCGCCTCGATCCGGTCCATGCAGGCGTTCATCACCGTCAGGCGGGTGGCTTGGCTGTAGAGTGCCTTAATGGGGCCGAAGAGGTCAAAGACGAAGAGCAAGACACCCAGCAGGAAGGTGATGGAGAGCTGCCCACGGCCATAGAGCCAGAGTGACAGGGGGATTATCAGCACTGAGCCCAGACCGCACAGCAGATAGAGGGCCCGCATCCAGGGGGCCTGACTTTCCTCGAACTCGATGCTGACCTTGCGGCTCCGGGCAAAATTCTCGGTGAGCTGCGCGGAACGCTCTCCCAGCAGGTTGAAGGTCTTGGCAATACCAATGCCCTCCACATAGTCCAGCACTGCCCGTGTGAGAGCCTCGCTCTGCTCCTGTCGGACATCAGAGTGAGCCAGGGTGCTCCCCAGGGAAGCGCGGCCCAGCTGCCAAATGATCCCTACCACCACCAAGGCGGCCAGTCCCAGCCAGGGATTCAGGAAGGCCAGCCACAGCACAAGAATGGCTTGGGCAAAGGTATAGCTCATCATGTTGGCAATGTCGTGCATACAGTTCTCCTCAATGAACACCATGTCGGTGGACAGAACGGAACTGATTTTGCCGATGTTGCCCTCTGTGAAATAGCCCATGGGCAGGCGGCGCAGATGCCGTCCCAGCTCCATACGCAGATCGGCGAATACCATATAGCCCGCCGCGGCCTGGAGCCGGTCGGCGATGTTCTGGCACAGGCACTCCAGCAGAACGCAGCCCACCGTGCCCACCGCCAGCCACAGGCACAGCCGTGCCGTCATGGTTCCCTGGAGAAAAGCGCTCAGGGCCAGGAAGGACAGACCGATGGGGGCCTTGGACAGCATGGCCTTCAGGAACGCAAAGACAAAGGCCAGCTTGATCCGCCCCTGATAGGGGCCGGATACGGACAGAATTCGTTTCATCAGCGCGATCATGCCTCGTCGCCTCCTTTCTCCGCAGAGACACGCCAGGCAGCGGCTCCCTCGGCAGCCCGCCACAGTTTTTCATAGGCGGGGCAAGTCTTTCGCAATGTATCGTGGCGGCCAATCCCTGCCACATTGCCCTGATCCAGCACCACGATCTGATCGGCACCTGCAATGGACTGAAGCCGGTGGGCGATGACGATGACCGTCTTGCCCCGGATCACCTCGGCAATGGCGGCGTTCATTTTCTCCTCATTCTCCGGGTCCAAAAAAGCGGTGGCCTCATCCAGCACCACGATGGGAGCGTCCTTCAAAATCGCCCGGGCCAGGGCGATCCGCTGCCGCTCCCCGCCGGAAAGCCCTTTGCCGCCATCGCCGGCCATGGTATAGATTCCTTTTTCCAGCCGTTTCAGAAACTCTCCGCATTGAGCCCGTTCCGCCGCTGCCAGCACCTCCTCGTCGGTGGCGCCGGGTCTTCCCAGCCGGATGTTCTCCAACAGGCTGGTGTTGAACAGGAACTGCTCCTGCGCGACGAAGGAGATCTGCTCATTCAGAGAGGCGAGGGACATCTCTCGCAGGTCTTGCCCTCCCAGCGTGATGTGTCCGTCCGTCACATCGTAAAAGTGAACCAGCAGTTTGGCAAGGGTCGATTTCCCGCTGCCGGATTCTCCCACCAAAGCGGTGAGGCTCCCCTGTGGGACAGAGAAAGAAATGCCGTGGAGGACTTCGTCCTTTTCGTAGGAAAACCGCACATTCTCAAAGCAAATCTGCAAATCGTTTCCGTTGAAATCCGTTTTTCCTTCTTTCAAGGGTGGAATGTTGAACAGAGATTCCATTTGATCGATCTTGTAGCTCAGCTGGGGCAGCACCGACATAAAATTCATGGCTCGAACCAGAGGCGGTCCCACAGAAAAGGACATGCACAATACCAGCGCGTAATCCGGCAGGGTAGAGGCACCGGTGAGCACCAGATATCCGCCAACCGGCAGCAGAACCAGCGCCACGCAGGGCAAAATGCTGGTGTAGAGGGCCATCCACAGCCAGCAGGCCCGGAACCAATCCAGCGTAAAATCCCGGTAGTTTTTCACATCGGTCTCAAAGCGGTGATAGGACTCTCCGTCCCGGTTGAAGACCTTCACTACCTCCATGCCGTTGATGTACTCCACGATGGTGTTGTTCATTTTCTGCCCGGCGGCGTAGTAGTCCCCCATCTTGCTCATGCCGGATCGGTACATCATGCCCATAGCCAGCACGCCCAGTGGAAGGGAGCAGAGGGAAAGCAGACCCAGCTTCCAGTCCGTGAGGAACATGGCCACAAATACCACCACCGGCACCGCCAGATTGGACAGCCCTTCCGGCAGGGCGTGGGCCAGCAACAGCTCCATGCTCTCGATGTCGTCAATGAACATCTTCTTCCAGACTCCAACGCCCTTCTCCTGGATCGCGCCCAGGGGCTGCTTTTCCAGCTTGCTCTGGAGATGGAGCCGGAGGTTTTCCAGCGTATGATAGGCAGAACGGTGGGACAGTGCCAGCCCTTCCACATAAAGAAGGCCGTAGAGGACCATGCATAGAGCCATGGCCCCGGCGTTGAATAAGGTTTCCTCCAAAGTGAGACTGCCCCCAGTCAGCAGGGGGCGCAGCAGGCGGTAGAGGAAGAAATAGGGCAGTGCGCTCATGGCCACGCCGGCCACCAGCACCAGAATGGAGGCGTAGGTGGTATTCCGGTGGCGTCCGGTGTAGCGCAGGACTTTTTGAAACACAGTATCACTCCTTTTTGGTTAGTTATTGCTAACTTATTGGCGAGAAAAAAACCTCCGGAGAGGCATTTTTCACCCCTTGGGGAATCCCAGGGCGGCATACCAGTCAAAGAGACGGCAGACCAGAGTACAGTGGCGCTGGATCTCCGGCCAGGCGAAGTCGTGGATAAAGGGCTCGTAAATGGTGGTCCAGAAAGCGGACAGAACTACATGAAGTTCCTCTTGCGTCATATCCACCGTACATAACCCTCGGTGTCTGGCCTCAGCATAGTAGGTCCAGGTGCCTTCCGTCATTTTCTCCACCCAGTCGTGCTGGAAGTTGGCGTAGGCAGTACCCTCCGATCCGGTAAGCAGCAGAACAAAGCCATCCCGCCGATCATTGAGAAAGCGGAACCACCACAGCATATATTCCTCATCCATATACCACGCCCGGATCAGATCTTCGTCGGAGAGTGCGGATGCCGGCACCGCCGTCCGTTCCTCATAAACAGCATCCAAATCCGCCACCGTATCCGCCACCACAGCGCGAAACAGCTCCTCTTTTCCGGCGTAACGCTTATAAAGGGCGCCGGTTGTCACCCCAGCCCGCTGGCAGATGGATTTCAGGGAAGCCTTCTCAAAGCCAAGCGTCCGAAACTCCTCTCTGGCACTGTCCATGATCCGAGGGTCGATGGAAGTATCCGGTCTTGCCATAACACCACTCCCGACAAATGATAATTTGATTACCGATAATCTGATTATCAATATAGCATCCCTTTCTATCCCTGTCAAGGGGAAATCCTCTCTTGACAAACTCGCTTTTTGGTTGTATATTCAAAACACCGTTTTGAAACACTGTTTTGAATTGCGAGGCGATACCATGGCAAAGCAGATCGAAGGGGTCTATGAAAATGTACTCCACTGCGCCCGTCAGGAATTTTTGGAAAAAGGCTTTGCTCTGGCCTCCCTGCGGGACATCGCCAAAGCGGCGGAAACCAGCACCGGCTCCATTTATACCCGCTTTACCGACAAGGCGGGATTGTTCCGGGCCCTGGTGGAGCCTGCTGCCGGAGAGCTGAAGCGCCGTTTTTTGGAGATTCAGGAGTCTTTTCACCGGTTTGACGGCCAAACCCAGCAGGAGGAGATGGGGCGTTACACTGCCCATGCCCAGGAGGGACTGTTTGATTACATCTATGAGCACCTGTCGGAGTTTGAACTACTGCTCCGCCGGGCCGCCGGGACGGAATATGCCCAGTATATTGACGAGTTGGTGGAGATCGAAGTCAGTTACACCTACAAATACATGGAGGTCATCGGCTGTGAGAGCGTTCGCTCCGGTCAGGTCACCGAGGACTTGATCCATATCGTTACCACCGCCTACTTCAACGGAATGTTTGAGCCGGTGCGGCGCCGCATGGATAAGGCCCGGGCGCTCCACTATATCCGCCAGCTCAACCGCTATCACATGGCAGGATTTGAGACGATCTTTCATCCCGAAAACTTCCGGTAGTGCAAAAGGCCGCTTTCCCGGCGGCCTTTTCATAGAACCAAAGGTTAGCAATAACTAACTAAAGGAGGCTTATTTATGCAGAAAACGCAAAGCCCGCTGCTGCGGCTGTGGCAGCTGGGCAGGGAACATCACGGCGGCCTGATTGCCGCCATCTTCTGCGCGGTGGCGGGTGTCCTGCTGGGGCTGCTGCCGTATCTCTCAGCAGGGCACATCCTGGTAGCGCTTTTGACCGGGCAGCGGGACTGGAACTTCTATCTTCTGTGGTGTATGGTGGCTCTGGGGGGCTATCTGGCCAAAACCCTGCTTTACAATCTGGCACTTTCCCTCTCCCACAAGGCCACCTTCCAGATCCTGCGGGACATCCGGAAGATGGTTCTGTCCAAAATGCCTCGCTTACCCTTGGGAGATATTCTGGATACCTCCAGCGGACGGCTCAAACAAATCGTGGTAGATCAGGTGGAGAGTATGGAGACGACGCTGGCTCATCTGCTGCCAGAGATGACCTCCAATCTGCTGGCGCCGGTATGCGTTCTCGTGTATCTGTTTACGCTGGACTGGCGTATGGCATTGCTGAGTCTGGTGTCCATTCCTGTGGGCATGGCTTTTATGATGGCCATCATGGGCAGCTATGGCAAGGACTATCAGGGTGCGGTGGAGACGACCCAGGCCATGAACGAGACCATTGTGGAGTACATCGGCGGCATTGAGGTTATCAAGGCCTTCAATCAGGGAAAGAACTCCTATGAGAAGTTCTCCTCCCGGGTACGGGCCAATGCTGCCTACTACTACACCTGGATGAAGAAATGCCAGTTTGGAATGGCGCTGGCCTATGCCATCGCTCCCACCACGCTTATTACGGTGCTGCCTGTGGGCTGGATCTTCTACACTGGCGGCAGTTTGTCTGCAGAGGTATTTCTCACCACCATCATCCTGTCCATGAGTATTGTGGGACCTCTCATTGCCGCCATGGGCTTTGTGGATAATCTTGCCAAGGTAGGTACCATCGTAGGCTCGGTGGACGAGATTCTCCTGAAGTCGGAGCAGGATCACGGAACACAGCCGGCACAGCTGGGAAAACCGGATATTGCCTTGGATCATGTCTCCTTTGGATATGCCCAGGAAAAGGAGATCCTCCACAACATCTCCCTCACCATTCCGGCCGGCAGCCTCACCGCTTTGGTTGGTCCCTCCGGTTCGGGCAAGTCCACCATTGCCAAGCTCATCGCCGGTTTCTGGGATGTGACCGAGGGCCGCATTACCCTGGGCGGCGTGGAGGAAAGCCGTATCCCGCTGGAACAACTCTATGACCAGGTGGCCTTTGTTTCTCAGGACAATTACCTCTTTGACGATACCATCCGGGAAAATATCCGTATGGGCCGGGTAAATGCCACTGATCAAGAAGTGGAACAAGTCGCCAAAGCCGCCGGATGCGACGGTTTCATCCGCCAGTTGGAGCATGGCTATGACACCCGGGTGGGCGGCGGAGGCGCCCATCTCTCCGGAGGAGAGCGGCAGCGTATCGCCATCGCCCGGGCTATGCTGAAAAACGCCCCCGTGGTGATTCTGGACGAGGCCACCGCCTACATTGATCCGGAGAATGAAGCAGTGGTCCAGCGGGCAGTGGCAAAACTGGTGGAGGGTAAGACGGTCATCGTCATTGCCCACCGCCTGTCCACCATCACCGGCGCGGATCAGATCGTGGTCGTCAAAGACGGAAACATCGAGGCACAGGGCAGGCATGAAGAACTGTTGCGCCATTGCCCGTTGTACGCCGATCTGTGGCAGGCTCACATGGGTGTAAAGGAGGGAGAAACGGTATGATCGAGACATTCAGGGGTATCTGGCGGTTCGCCGGTGAGGAACAGCGCAACATCCGGCGCTCGGTGATCGCCTGCTTTTTCAACGCGGTGTTCCATATGTTTGAGATTGCCGCCATTTACTACACCATCCTGGCTCTGCTGGATGGAAAAACCGGCCATGCCACGGCGTGGCAGGCGCTGGGCCTGTTGGCAGTTAGTATTCTGGGCAGCGCCGTGACCAAGTATTTTTCTCAGCTCCAGCAGACCCACGCCGGGTACTTCATGGCGGCAAATAAGCGCGTGGACATCGGGCAGCGGATGAAATCCGTCCCCATGGGCTACTTCAACGACAACAGCCTGGGAGAGCTCACCGGGGTCTGCACCACTGTACTGGACAATGTGGAGACTGTGGCCCCCATGGTGTTGGTGACCATGCTGGGCGGGATGCTCAACGCTCTGGTCTTTACGGTGATGATCCTGATTTTTGACTGGCGGATCGGTCTCATTGTGGTGGCAGCCACCGCAGTTTATTTGTTCATCACCTCCGCCATGGAGCAAAAATCCGCCGCCCTCGCCCCGCACCGTCAGAAGTCCGAGGCCAAGTTGGTGGAGGCGGTGCTGGAATATGTGCAGGGCATGAGCGTGGTGAAGTCCTTCAACCTCACCGGACGGGGCGACCGTACCCTGCAGGAAGCCCTGGAATACAATTGCCGCAGCAACCTAAACATCGAAAAGATGTTCACCCCTTATATTATGGCGCAGGGGATCGCGCTCCAGCTGGGAAGCGTGGCCATGATGCTCTCAGCGGTATGGTTCTATCTCTCCGGGACCATGATCCTGGCCAACGCCCTGATGGTGGTCATCATGTCCTTCCTGGTCTTTGCTCAGATCTCCTCGGCGGGCAGCGGCATGTCCCTGCTGCGTATCGTCAGCAGCTGCATGGCCCATGCCGATGAGACGGACGCCATGCCCCAGCTGGCAGAGACCGGTCGGGCCGGCACGCCCAGGGAGCACGGCATTACCTTCGACCATGTTTCGTTCTCTTATGACCAGCGGCCCATCCTGCGGGATGTATCCTTCACCATCCCGGACAGAACCACCACCGCTATCGTGGGCCCCAGCGGCTCCGGGAAAACCACGCTGTGTAATCTCATCGCCCGGTTCTGGGATGTGGAGAGTGGCGCCGTCCTGGTGGGCGGTCAGAATGTGAAGGACTATACTCTGGAGGGCCTGATGGATCAGATCTCCATGGTATTCCAGAAGGTCTATCTCTTTGCCGACACGGTGGAAAACAACATCAAGTTTGGATGCCCCAATGCCACCCACGAGGAAGTGGTGGCCGCGGCGAAGGAAGCCTGTTGCCACGACTTCATTCTCACCCTGCCCCAAGGTTATGACACCGTCATCGGCGAAGGTGGCTCCAGTCTTTCCGGCGGCGAGAAGCAGCGAATCTCCATCGCCAGGGCTATCCTGAAGGATGCTCCCATCGTGATTCTGGATGAAGCCACCGCCAATGTAGACCCGGAGAATGAGGACCGGCTGCAAAAGGCCATCGAAGCTCTGACTCGGGATAAGACCATTCTGATGATCGCTCACCGGCTGAAGACGGTCCGCAACGCCGACCAGATCCTGGTGCTGGACGGCGGACAGATCGTTCAGCGGGGCACCCACAGCCAGCTCATGGCCCAGGAGGGCCTGTATCAAGCGTTCGTATCCGGCCGTAAAGAGTCCGGCCAGTGGAAGCTCTGAGAGAAGGAACGCCTAAACCGTTATAAATGAGGAGTGCTGTCACCGGATATATCCCCGGTGGCAGCACTCGCTTTCTTTTTATAATGCTAATCAGTCGTCCTCCAACAGTTTGGAGGGCTGAATCTTCAATACTTGGGCGATTTTGAACAGGGTCTCCAAGGATACACCCCGAATTGTTCCTGTTCCTTCTACCTGGCCGACAAAATTAACACTTTTTCCGATCCGTTCAGCAAGAACCTCCTGCGTCAATCCCGCCGTTTTTCTGTAATAGGCGATTTTTAAACCCAGAGTGATATATCGTTCCGGAATTTTGGAAAGCGGAAGAGCGTGTGGAGTCGCTGATCCACACATTGCTTTTGGAAAAGGAATATGTGGAGTTTCTGGTTGGCCGTAACGGAGACTTTGATCAGATTGTTTCCTCTGCCGGCAAGCGCCAACAGCGCCGTGTGCGGGATGACAATAGCGCCCTGATTTGGGTACTTCCGTATCCGACGGCAGAGCTACGGGACAATCTGGAGAGCTTTGAAGTATATTATGATGAAATTGAACTGTACAGCGCCGCCGCTGGCAGCCATCCGAAGGGTGCCATTCAGATTCGCAACCGGCAGATGGTGGATCGAAGCGACCTTGCGGTATTCTATGTGGATCATTCCGGCGGCGGAGCATATCAAACTCTGCGTTACGCCCAGAGAAAGAAAAAAGAAACCCTGAATCTCGCACACTTTGAAGGTTGCGGGTGAGAGTTTGCGTGACACTCTACACATCTGATAGGAAAATTAACTGTCCCTAACGGAAAATGGCTTGACTGGTTATCTATAGCTAACTATAATCAAGCATAAAGTATCATTGTGATCCGAAAATAAGATGGCCAACAGGATGATTTGTTTGCCTGAAATGCATAACGGGAGCGTCATCAGCACAGAGATGACGCTCCTGCTTTGCAATGGAAATACAAACACAGGGGGAGAACCTATGCACGAGTATTATCGAAAAAACAAGGGCAAACTGCAAAAGGAAATGGACGGTTACCTGAAGCTTGTCAGGTCGGAGATTGAGGAGGTTTTCGGGAAATCCTATCCCCAGGCTTTTGCAGAGATCTGGAGTTGCTATGAGCGGGAGATGCTGGAGCATTTTCCCTTTATCGGAGGGGACAGCAGCAGCGGCACCAGGAATTTGACCGGCTGCATGTTCTTTGTGGCTGTCGGTGTGGTGGGCAAGAAATATGGTCTCTCCACCAACGACTGGGGACGGCTGGTGACCACTTTGTATGAGCGTTATTTTGATCAGATGCCCCGCCTTTTGCGCCGGTTGGCTGGCGGACTGTTTCACCACTGTCCCGGCCTTGTTGCGAAAGCGTTGAAGAAAAAGGACAAAAGGAACGCGGAAAACGCTGCGAAAAATCCCGGTAGCTTTTTGACGCAGACCATGGAATCCACAGAGGAGTATTCCATGATCCATCATAATCTGGTTTGTCCCATCTATGAATTCTGTAAAGAGAGAGGATACATGGAGTATCTGCCCTATATGTGCAATCTGGACTATGTCATGTTCCGAGCCTTTGGGGTTTCCTTGTATCGGGAAAAGACCTGCGCTGCCGGGGATGGCGTGTGCGACTTCAAGATCAAGCGCGGCGCTCCCATTCCCGATGTATGGCCGCCTCATATGTGGGCGGCGGAGCAAAGACTGTCCAATTAAGCGGAGATGCTTACCTGGCACTGACAACGATCCCTTCTCCTCCTATCCCAGTAAAGAAATCAAACGGACTGCAAAGTGCTACCCAGTTGATTCCATTGCCAGAATGTACATGGCTGCAGACAGAGAAGCGGCCGCTGACAGAATATCCTTGTCAACGACCGCTTTTTGTTAAAATTCAGAATTCTGGAATCACGCCATTATAGCGATCCGCCTTTTCCAGAAGCGGCCCCTTGGCACCCATGGTGAAGGCAATGTCGCTGCTGCGGATGGATAGGAGCCGCATCCCTGGAGTTATGCGGAGAAAATCCATCATCGGTTTTGTCAGACGAACCTGCCCGTCTGCTGTCACAGAGAGCCAGCAGTATGAGCGGCCCTTGTAAGGAAGGAAAGTACCCTCCGCGGCGGTATAGTCCCGCAGCTCGGGCAGATCGGCCAGAATATGGCCCAGCTTGGATGGCAGGAGCAGCCCCTTTCTGGTCACGCAGAATCCACCGGTCACCTTGCTTCCGGTAAAGAGATAGACCTTGCCTTCGGCGGTGATCTGGTATTCCGACATGGCTTGGATGGGAAACTGAATTTTGCCGGATTCTTGAATGTTGGATTTTCCAAAAACAAACTTTCCGCCTTTGTTCATCTGCGGCATTTGGTATTGCTCCTTTCTCATTGTACGCCTCTGACACAGAGCAGCGCCAGGGGAAGATACATAAACAGCAGGGTCAGCCGCTGCCACAGCCCCTCCCATGCGATCACGGTGTGGGCAAACCGGGGCTTGTCTGCCATAACGAACAGCACGAAGAATACCAACGCCAGGAGAAAGCACGCCAGCGCACACAGGGCAAGGCCGGTCTGCCTGCCTTTGAAATAAAACAGTGCAACGACCAGCGGAGCGAAGGTCAGCGCCAGAAAACCCAACACCGACCCGAAACCGTGAATCTTTGCGGACAAAGTCTCCATCGCCTTGGTTTCTGATACAGGAAACAATCCTGACAAAATGCAGCCGCCCAGAGCGTAGATGATCAAGATTGCCGCCAGAGCCAGACTAAGACCGCCGGACCGGCCCCAAAGGAGGGGGCACAGCTGGGCGCAGGTCAGCAGAATGGCTGTCCCCAGGAAGAGTAGCCATAGAGTATAGACCGTGTGGAAGGGGGCGCTTCGGTTTCCCAGCACACTCATGACCTGCCGGGTGTGGCGGTAGCCCGGATAGGTGGGCGCCAGCAGAAAAGGAATGACCAGATCCAGCAGTAAAAACAGGGGCAGAAGGGAGTAAAAGGTATGTTTCATAGGCAGTTTTCCTAATTCCTCATTGCGCCTTGATGAAATGGAAGTCACAGCAGTCCGCTCCACTGCCCAGCGTTCCGTTGCGCAGGAAGTTTATTTTGGGAGCCAGTCCGGAGAAGGAGATGTCATCACTTTCGCAGAATACACAGCACAGCTCCGGGCACCCGAATTGTTTCGTAACATCCCAGTAGAGGCAGCGGTGCAAATTGAAATGGATCTCTTGGCAGTCACAGCGCACCCACTCTGTTTGCCATCCCTCTGGAGGAAAGTGGTTTTTCATGTGTCGTTTGACGCCCATCCGGAAAATGAGATAAGCAAAAGGAAGCGAACCTAATTTTTGCATTTCGGCTTTTTTATCTATGGCAGCTTTGTGTGCTGTTTCTCGTACCAACAACAATGCCTGATCTTCTTGAATACCATGTTTCAAAAGCGCTTTGTAATATGACATCAAAGGAAACAGCCTGCTCTGAAGATGCTCCTCGATCACATGATTGCCCCGGTCATTCCCGTGCTGGCACAAATCCTGGTAAAGTTCCTCAGCCTGTTGAAGTAAGGTACAGCCTGTTTCCTGACCAAAGGCACGGATGCAATCGTCTTCCAAAAAGAAAAGAGCTGTGTTACTGGTCTGCATCCGTCTGTCCCTCCGAGATTTTTTTGAATACATCATAAGCGTGCTTCTCCAGCACATCTGCCTTTGTGACGGCAATGCCCCATTTCTCGTCGCCCAACACAATCAAAGTGTCTCCGGCTTTAATATCAAAGACCTGTCGAGCTTCCTTGGGGATAATGATCTGCCCACGCTCCCCAACCTTCACCGTTCCGAAAATATAGTGTCCCTTTGTGGTTTCCATGCGTATACCTCCCATGATACATATAAATATGAAATACATATTTATATGTATTTTAGCGTTATCAAGGAAAAATGTCAATGGGCGGAAGTGTGCGGTGACTGAATTTTGGGAACAGGAACTCAAGCCTTCCGTTTTCAAAATAAGAGATACCCGCAGTTCCTTATGTTTTAGAACTGTGGGTATCTCAGAAAGGGCAAAGTATATGGATGTTAATTGTCATCAGCAATCGAAAGGTGTGCCCTGCGGCGATACTCCAGCGGCGGGCAGTCGAAGTGCCGAACAAAAACTGCGGCAAATTTGCTCTGATTTTCGTAGCCTACCTGTGCTGCGATCTCCGCCACTCGTAATTCACTGCTCTGCAGCAATTCTGCTGCTCGGCGCATCCTCACCTCCCGCAAAAATGTGGAGAGGTTTTCTCCAAACACACCGCGGAAGTAATTCTTGAGACTGGTTTCGGCCACCTGGAACCGATCCGCCAACTCCCGCGCCGTGTGGTTCTGGCTCAGGTCTGCGCACAGGATGTTCCGTGTCTCTCTGGCGATGGATACTTGGGAGCTGGTAAAATAGCGGACTGTGGGACTGGTTTCAAGAGGCTGGCGTTCTACCTTCCAAAGCAGCTGGGCGGAGAGAAGTTTCAGCAGTCCCACTTCCTCCGAATCTCGAAGCTGCCACAGGTCATCCAGCAATGTCTGTACACAGGCAGGCATGGGTCCCAAATAGAGTCGGCGGGAGGTATGCAGGTGCTCTACGATCCCCTCTGAGCTTACTTCCCCCTCCTGAAACAGTGGATAAGGACGATGGGCCAACATATCCAGATCCAAAAACAACTCGACACCCTCATAGAGACCGCTGGGGTAGCGATACTCCTCCTGAGCCTGCTGGGTTCCTACGGCCATGTGTCCTTGAGAGAGGAAGGCAAACTGTCCATCCTCCAGCGCCACTTCACAGCGCCCCTTCCGGCAGAAGTTCAGCAGCAGAATGTTAGCCGCTTCATTCTGTGCCAAGGGCCAGACCTGAGTATAGATCCGGTTGAAGGAAAGAATTGCGCCCTCCCACAAAGAAAACAGTCGCAGGCTTCCGCTCTCTGAACCATAGAGGGTCATCACCGTAGCCTTGCCGTTGGCTCGAACCTTCACATCGCCTGGGAAACGGCTGGCATCAAAAAGTTGCGACATATTGGACATGGGCAGTGCCTCCGTTGTTTGATTTGGTTTGATTGTAACTGACTGGAGAGGAGTCGTCAATGATTGCTCAAAAATTGCAAGCTATTTGGAGCTAAAATGCCTGTATGGAGTTGCCGACAGGCAGTCAGCTATGCTATTCTGTTTTTTAGTTAGCCAAGGCTAACGATTATAGACAGGAGGGATTTCAATATGTCTCAATCATTGGAACAGGGAAAACGCAAACTGACTGCCAAAGACGCCATCACCGCCGGCGCACTGGGGGCGGTGTGCATTGCCATTCGCTTCCTTTTTATGCTGGTGGGCGGTGTCAGCCCCTATGTATGGTTTGCTACCCACTTTATTGATGCCATTCTGATCGGGCCAGTGTTCATGCTGATGGTAGCCAAGGTGCAGAAAAACGGCCCCTTCCTGCTCACCAGCCTGATTACCGTCGTGGTGCTGGTGGCCGCTACCTGGATGTTCCCCATCACGGGACTGGTGGGAGGAATTCTGTGTGAGCTGTGCCTGCGGGCTGGACAGTTTCGGCAGAAAGGCTGGCTGATGCTGGGCTTCTTCTGCTTCAATCTGGGCTTTATCGGGGACTTTCTGCCCCTCTGGTTTACCAAAGAAAGCTATTTGGAGTATGCCGCCCAGATGATGGACGCTGGCTATATGGCCACCATGGAGGGCCTGCTGACCTGGCCGGTGTTCGGGGTCATTGTACTGAGCATTCTGGTAGGCTCTGTTCTGGGCTCCTTGCTGGGTATGAAACTCATGCGTAAGCATTTGGTCAAGGCCGGGCTGGTTCAATGAGGAAGAATATTCGCCCTTCTTTTCTTGATCCTCGAACCAAGATTCTGATCTGGCTGTTGGCCAATGTGGTGGTGTTCACTTGGAGCCCTGCGGTTTTCCAGCTCAGTGTTATAATAGCCTATTTGATTCTCTTTCTGGTAGAGCGGAAAGGAACCATGTTGGCAGGGCTGCTGGCGACATATCTGGCTATCCTGGCGATACAGTACTGGCTGTTGCCGCTGCTGCCCGGTTCTTTGGCTACAGTCTTTGCTACGGTAACCTACTTCATTCTGGTGTTCCCCTGCATTGCCGGCGGCGCCTATCTGATTGCCACCACCAGCGTCAGCCAGTTCATAGCTGCTTTGGAGGGGATGGGCGCTCCCCGGAGTTTTTCTATTACCCTTGCGGTGACGCTGCGCTTTCTGCCTGCACTTCGGCAGGATTTGCGTCATATCCGGGATGCCATGGCCCTTCGGAATATCCGTGGTTTTGAGGAGAAACTGGAGTGCATTTATGTACCAATGCTTATGGGGGCAGCCCAGACAGCAGAAGAACTCAGCGAGTCCGCCACCGCTCGGGGCATCGAGTCCCCAGGGAAGATGTCCTCCTGGCGACCTATCGGATTTCACATTCAGGATGTGGTGGTCACACTGCTGTTTCTGGCTCTCTGCGTGGGCGGGATCTGCTGCAAGGGGGTGCTACCATGATTATCTTTGACCATGTGACCTATGCTTATGCGGGCAAGGAGATGCCAAGCCTTCGGGACTGCACCTTTTCTGTGAAACCGGGGGAACTTATCCTGCTCACCGGTGAGAGCGGCTGCGGCAAGACCACGATCATCAAACTCGTCAATGGTCTGCTCCAGCATACTGGAGGTGGGACGCTGGCGGGATCTGTTATGGTCGGTGGCCAGGATGTGGCACAGACCCCGCTGTGGGAACTGGCGCGGACGGTGGGCTCGGTGTTTTAGAACCCCAAGTCCCAGTTCTTCAATCTGGACACCACCAGCGAGGTGCTTTTTGGGCTGGAGAGTCGTGGAGCGTCCCACGATGAAATGACACAGGCGCTGGAATCCGCCGTCCAAGTCTGCGGAGTGGGGCCATTGCTGGAGCGGAGCATTTTTGCGCTGTCCGGTGGAGAGAAACAGCGCATTGCCTGCGCCAGCGCCTGGGCCATGGGGCCGGAGCTGTTTGTACTGGACGAGCCTTCCTCCAATCTGGATGAGGAGGGTATCCGCCAGCTCCGGGAGATCCTGAAACAGCTGAAAAAGGCCGGGAAGACCGTGCTGATGGCAGAGCACCGCCTTTGGTACGCTGCGGATCTTGCTGATCGGGTGTTCTATCTGCGGGGTGGGCAGCTACAACGGGAATATTCCGGGCAGAATTTCCTCACTCTGACCGAGAAGGAACGCTGCTCCATGGGACTGCGGAGCATTGCGGAGGTACCGGTGTCCTCGTCTGAGCCAAGCCAAACGACGGGAGCAGACGGTTTGATGGTTCGGGAGTTGCGGGCGACCTATAACGGTGCGGCTGTATGGGAGGGCGTATCCTTCCGTGCGCCCAGGGGACAAATTACCGCCATTACCGGCCGAAACGGGGCAGGCAAGACCACCCTGGCCCGGTGTCTGTGCGGTTTGATAAAGGAACAAAGCGGTACAATTTTTTGGGATGGAAAGCCTCTGCGCCGAACGGAAAGAAGGCGGAAGGCGTTCCTAATCATGCAGGATGTGAACCTCCAGCTTTTTGGAGACAGCGTGCTGGCAGAGATCCGGCTGGGAAATACGGCCACAGAGCAGGAGGCTTTGACAACCTTGGGCCGAATGGATCTGGCTCAGTATGCGGATACTCACCCCATGGCTCTATCCGGCGGGCAGAAGCAGAGGCTGGCCGTTGCAGATGGCTGTCTCAGCGGAAAGGAGCTGCTGATCTTTGATGAGCCTACCAGCGGACTTGACTATGGCCACATGCTGGAGGTGAGCCGACGCCTCCGGGAGTTGGCGGAGCAGGGGCTATGTGTGGTGGTTATCACCCATGACGGAGAATTCCTGCGGGAGAGTGGGGCTTGGACGGCGGATTGGTTGCCAAATGACAAGCAGCCATGAAGTGTCCAGGAAATAGCCGCCTACATAACGGAAGGGGGACTGTCTATGCCTTTACGCAAATCGGGTGAAGATTATCTGGAGGCCATCCTTGTCCTCAAAAAGAAAAAGGGCATGGTGAGGTCTGCGGATGTGGCCCGACACTTGGAGGTGTCCAAACCCAGTGTGTGCCATGCGGTGGCTATACTGAAAAAGGGCGGCTTCCTACTCATGGATGGAGATCACTTTCTACACCTGACCGATGTGGGTAGGGAAGTAGCGGAACAAATCTACGAAAAGCACCGCTTCTTTACAGAAATGCTGACAAATGCCGGGGTAGACCCCATTACTGCCGAGCGGGACGCCTGCCGGATTGAGCATGTCATCAGCGAGAGTAGTTTTCAACGCTTAAAAAAGACTTTGACAGAAAAGAAGTAACCAAAGAAAGTGTAGCTCTTGTCTATTCTATCAGCGGGGCTGCACTTTCCTTTTATGTAAAAAGCCGCAATTAAAAGGGAAAATGGAGTTTTAGACGGTTTAACATGAAATCGTACTTTTGAAAACGGGGAAATAAGTATGAAAACCAAGAATCGAAATAGCAGGGGAAATTTCAAGATATCGGGGGCGGCTTTATTCGTAAATGAATAAGGTCGCCCCTTTGTTTTGCAGGCGACAAAAAAACGACAATATTTTTAGAGCGATACTGAACCCAAATCGTTGGCAGGCCCGCTACCTAGTCTTGATAGCTGCGGGCTCGTGTGCAAAGTGTGGTTCAGATGGCAGGGAGCCAAAGGTGCATGAGAGAAAGATGGATCATGCACATAAAGAGGTTCGTCCATCTGCTTACATTTCGACACACAGCTTACTTTAATGCCCGGCGTATCGGCGGCGACCTCATTCATCTGTTCAAGGCTCAGCTTGAAGAATTGCGAGGCGTACTCGCTAAAGCCCGCCTCCAGCGCGGCCACGGCAATCTCCGGATCTTCCGGATGCTTATCCAGAACCTGTATGACCTTTTGGCGCCAGTCCTTTGCCGTCATCGGCTTATGGCCGAAGCCGGTAAAGCCCTCGTTATAGTGATAATAGATAAAGCCCATATCCTCCAGCTTGGTGGCCTGCGCTTCCTCAGCGAAGGCAGTGAGCATTTTGTCGATGATGAGCACGCCGCCCATCCCGACGGATAAAGCGCCGCTGCCGGCTGTGGTGAAGGCGTCCGCCCAATAGGTCGTCACCTTGCTGCCCACATCCCGGATGAGATTCAGCACCTCGCCCTTGTCCGCACCGCCGCCAAGGCTGTCGTCAATCCCGATTTTCATAAGATTTACGCAGGTCGCCGCATAGCCGATCGCGGAAAACAGCGTCTGGTTTGTTTCCGGGATTTCCGTAGACAGCCAGTCGGGGACGTCCCCCAGCGTGGCGATATTGATGGCGTTGTCAAGGCGATCCGCGTAGTCGAACATCTTGTTGCTGGCCTCACCCCCGAACGCGATCAGCTTTCTCATCGTACTGGGATCGTTCGCGGCAATTCCTCTGGCAAGGGAAAGCGTCTCATCACTACTCATGTACGGAACGTATCCAAGAACGTCCGCTAAATCAGCGCAAGGGTGGAGGTAAAACTCCGCCCTTGTGCTTTTCTAAACCTCTATTTGACATTTACGATGTTTTTCCCGATATCGCTCAATTTGCCGTTTGGTATGCGCTGAACAGTAGAGTTTATCCGGATGATAAGTGTCACTTACGAAAATACTTTGACAAATAGGACAGATTTTATAATGAGTGTTGGCGCAGATTTCCAAATACAGGTAGAAAAAGCCATATACATCTATTCGGTCTGTAGTCCAGTCTGTACTGCGGCTTACAGAGTGGAGCTGAAGGCGTGAATCCATAATTCGAAGGGACAGATACTGATCCATGGCTTTTAAGAGCGCTTGTGCAAGTCTTTTTCCATCAAAATCAGATATGATGGGCAGGAAATCTGTATCGCCATAGCTTTGCGCAGTACGGTACAAGGGTTCCTTCAACCGCTTAAAGGAAGATTTACTCCATGTTTTCGGCCACTTATACATGTTGGCAAAACAACGATACGAACGGATAAACGGCAAAGACAGACTTCGATCACATAACATTTTTTTGTACAGCGCCTTGATTTTTGAATCGTGGATCTCCAGCATATTGGCTTGCATATCAATGCTACGCTCAAAGCCTTCTATACAGGAAACTGCACGGTCTAGCAAAGAAAAGAAACGAACGCTGTCACACGCCCCCATTCGCAACTCCTCCAGACAGGATTCATACAGCAAGGAAATTGAATGAACTTCGCAGAAACGGCAAAGCGTGATTTGGGCAGCAAGCCAATTTCGCGCATATTCTTTATCTCGCGAGGTCTGCGAATAATGCGCAGGATATGTTTTGTGGCCAGTGCGTAACCATTTGTATTCGTCTGGAAGCGCCATTTTAAGAGATTTGCAGCAAGTCAGAATATCTTTGTAGATTTGCTGATGATAGCAGTCTGTCGCTGCCTCAAATGTAATTATTGCGTCCTGCATACGCTCTAAATCAGCGGGCAGCATTCCTGCATAGCTCCAGATCATATTATTATCGATGTTGAGAGGTTTCCAATAGCCAAGAGGCCAACAGGGATTGCGGAAATAGGCCTTTACGTTAAATTGAGATGTTTCTTGGACACATATCTCAGATGACGGGGCAGAGTATACAGAACCACCATTCAAGTGATTGATTTTTTTACGGTAAGTTTCTTTCTGTTTTTCTGTATGACGAGAACAATAGATTGCAGCAGGATAGTCTGTGGGAGGATAGAAAATCCTGTTGCAGATGGGACAAATCCGTGTTCTTGAGTTGCTGCAGATTTCCATATGCAGAGACAAGAAAGCATACGCATCCAGTTTGTCAGCGGCCCAGTATATACATCCGTCGATGGAATCAACAGTTGGGTAACAGTCTGCAATTCTGAATGACAGATATTGATCCATAGATTCCAAATATGTTCGTGCCAACCCGTGAATATCCCAACTGTTCACAATGGCGATTTCTTCTACAGGAGTGTGCTCAATATAGGCCTGAAACAGGCATTCAATGTCTGGGAATACTGCTGCATTCCTCCAGTACGGAATAATTGCCGTTTGTGCTTTATTGGAGGGAAATACTTTCGTTGAATAGGATGTGCCATATTTCTTTTGAAGTTCTGTACTGTGGTCTTGACAAAACTGTTGATAGCATGGAACAAGCGGAAAAATGGGCAGCCCATTTGTCGGCATTTTACCATACTCTGGCGATAGATCGCCGACCACGGGCAAGGTACCGATTCGAAGGCGCTCAGAATAGAGTGTGCGGAGAGCGGGTATTTCTATTTCAAGTGCATCCACCTGCCGTGCAATACTGAGATCCAGTGCGTTGGTGCAGGAGGCGGCTTCGTCAAGCAACTCAAAAAAACGATAGGGTTCGGGAGCAGGGAGTTCCAGAACAGCAAGGCAGGAACTGTAAAGTCTCCTCATAGCTATCATCTCGTGGATGTGCGCGCAGGTAAGAAGGGAAGCGAACCAGAGTTGTTTTGCAGCATTGCTTGCTGTGTTGGTCTGTCGAAGCCAACTGTATTTCTCGAAAAAGCCAGATTCATCTGCTCTATTGTTTTCTATCATATACCGAATATAGCAGGCATTGAGATTATTCCAAACAGTACTGCAGTAGTCAGATACTGGTACATCCAATAAACGCAAGTGATCTGTCATTTCCTCCACTTCTGTGGAGAGGTCGCAAACACAAGGCATTTTACAAAAAGTATCAAGGTCAAGCTGTTTTCTATTGCAGCTTGGCCTTTCTTTCTTTTTGAAGTAAGCGGTGGTTCGAAAGGCGGTAATTCCCCTCGACTGTGTACGGATACGATTCAGATATGCTAATTCTTCATTTGTCATGAACAGTCACTCCCGTCTGAATGGTTGTAAAAGCGGCCTCGAAAGATAGAGGGGTGTATGGTGGGTATTCCTCGGTGGTTCTGTAAGTCATAATGAGGATACAGTTCAGATGCAGCTGATATCCAGAAGGGAGAAAAAGAATGCTTGATTTTCTTGAAAACACAGACAAATATCCAACAGAAATGGAGGTGTGGCAGGTTGCGGCGATTCTTGGATGTACCAAAGACACGGTCCGCAGATACATTCGTCAGGGGAAGATAGGATACGTTGTGATAAGCAGGAAGTATCTGATTCCCAAAGACGCGCTTATGAAGTACATCTCAGAGAACGCCAAGTTTTCCCTGTAAGCCGGGGATTTCTACCGTCATTTTAGCACAGATTTGGCAGAGAAACAACGAGTCGACGATACAGGTACATAAAACTCAGGAGGAATTGCGTTGGCTGAGATTATTAAAATAGATAATGGTTATCGCTTTTGCGTATATACACATCGCGCTAATAACGGAGAGGACAAGGTTTTGGATATCCCTATGATTGTCCTGAAGCGCGAAGATGGGAGCATTGCGAAGTACACTGGATATGAAGTTTTCTTTGGTCCATATAAGTATAAGCGTCGAAACGATGTTCCAACGCAGGACCAGATGGGCTATGTCTGTCAGGCACTGAACTATATTTTCTTCCGGTCACCGAACCGAACGAGGGTGCGTAGGCTTTTTGATGTAACTGCCGATATGGTATTTGAATTTTTTGAATATTACACAAAAACGCCGATCTCTGCGAGCGGTGAACGATTTCGTGGAAAACAGAGTATTGAAAAGTGCGTGAGTCACGTTTCGAACTATTTTGCCAATCTGGCCGAGAAAGGATTGTGTAGCATGAAGGTTAAGGATCTTCTGATTCGATCTTTTCGGAAAGGAAAGAAATCTGCCAGAGAATATGAGGTGTTTATCCCTGTGTGGAAAGCGAAACCAATTAGTTGTATGCGGAAAGAGCTAATCCGGGACCTCCCGGAGGAAGCTGTTCAAAAGATTTTACGACTTGCAATCCGGCATGATCCTATGCTGTATTTCCTTATTACAGTGCAGATCACAGCAGGACTCCGTCCAGGGGAAGCGTTGAATCTGAGACGGCCGGATAGCCCAGTCAGTGCAAACCAGTCCATCATGATATCCATGTATGGTTCTCGCATCAACCAGATCAAAATCGACCTAAATACAGAATTTGTGCTCAGGAGCGATAATACCCCTGTTGGGAGGATCAAAAAGGAACGGACAGTAATCATGTATGCCGGTTTTATGGAAGAATTCTATACAGCGTATATGTTCCATTTGAAACTGGTTGAGGGTCGTGAATACGAACGCAATTACGGTCCGCTGTTTCTGAATGAGCGTGGTATGGCCATGACCTATGACCTCTACAGAAAACGGCTGAACAAGTTGGTAAAGACTTATCTGGTGCCGGAACTTATGGAGTCAGATACTCCTGAATTGCAGGCGTTGGGCATGAAACTGTTGACGAACCAACTGGCACCACACATCTTCCGGCATTACTTTACAGTACGTCTGGTGCTGTCCGGAAGAACAAAGACTGAAATCGCAGGGTATCGCGGTGATGCGGATGAAAAGAGTGCGGAAGCCTATCTGAAGAATAAGGGCGCACTGGTGGCGAAAGCATATGAAGGCCATGCTCTTGCGATTGAAGCTATGAAAAAGGAGGGAATGCTACATGTTACAGTTGAATGAGTTGTTCAAGCAAACTGTTAAGAATAAGTTCGGCGAAGTTGATCCCTTGGTGCTGTCCAGACATATGAAGGCGTGGAAAAAAGAAACCGCAGGAAACCAGGATGTTGTTTCTCTGCAAGCATCCATTGCGGAGTATGTCGATAAACATATACCGCAGGACGGTGATGTACCAATTACAGGTAGTCTTAGTCAATGGGCACGGGAGTTAGGGATTTCGAGCAAGGATACACTGAAGGGGTATTACGTTACACCGGAAGACAGTGCAGCTATCGAACAAGCGCGAAAAGATTACGCTTTGTGCAGGGAACTGTTCACTGAAACTTCTGAAGATGTTGGTATTGTTTTTTCTTACGAAGAATATTTTCGCTTTCTGCAAAAAAATAAAGCGGTAGTACACAAATTCAGCTTTCATCCAGATCATTCCGGACAGGAGTATTTCTATGATACAACCTCAGAAGGCATGGACCGTGCGCTGAATCGGTGGATTTCGATACAGTTATCAGACCGACCTGCAGAAGATCCGGCGTATTGTTCACTGACTGAAATGTCCAGGTTGTGCAGTACATCCATAGAGGAGCTTTTGGATTGGATGGAAATGCATCCCGATAAGATCACATTACGGGATGGAGCAGTTCTGATTGATGCAGTATTTTGCCGTGACGTACATGAACGATTAAAGAATGTCAGGACGGTTGCCTCTCTGGGGCCATGTTTGTATCACCAGTATCCGTTATTTGAAAAGAGAGTCATCGATGAGACAATGGTATCTGTTGCCTCTCAGCCTGGAATAAGCTGGCTATTAACACCACAGGACCTGCCGCCTTCGAAAATTAAAAAGCCCTCCTATCTGATTGACAGAGAGGCAGAGGTCGTAGAAGCCATGACCTCTGCATTGGAACACGTGTGTGCAATACCGGCCAAAACCATCCGAGAAATGACGGGCTTGTCTTTGGAAGGGCTTACCGAAAAGATTCGAAGCGGAATAATCGATGCTGCAATGGTAGGAAAAACGTACTACATTTCTCCGGCAGAGGTTAAACGAATTGAACAAATCTGCGAAAAGTTCGTTTCGTTGGATACAGTTATAGAAAATATGGCTGAAAAAATGGAGGGTGTAACGTATCAGCCGACACGGCATAGGGCGCGAATTGCTGGGTTTTTAGAGGAGCACGCCTACTGGGGCGTTCCGACAATGGATGCAGATACCACTGTTTTTGATCGGAAGGGCATTGGAAAGGTCATCAAAAAAACGGATATACCGCTGCTTGACGATGGGCTGCGTCGATTGTTGAACGGATTGGATAAAAGTACAAGCGAGAAAATCGAGTACTTACTTCAGGAATTCCAGCAGGTATTTCCTCAAACGGTGAAGCAACTTCGCAAATTCATTCGTACATCTGACTGCGGGCAAGATTCTACCATTCTGAATATGCTCCAGGTGCTGTTCTCTGAATTGGAGGATTTGGGATGTGAACTGTACTCTTGTGACGAGAGAACCATTTGCGAGATTGTCGATGCTTTTGGTGAGGTGTCCCGCAGTGCCTTGGAATGCTTTGCAAGTTTTCTCATCTTTGGGAAGTTTTCAAAGAGACGGTATACTCCGATAGCACCTTCGGCCTCCACGGTAATCAACTGTGCATATACAAAAAACGATTTTTCTGTCATGGTGGCACATGTTGTCAATCAAGAGGTTCTGGAAAAAAAGACGCTCGTCAAAAAGGCGCTGGATTGCGCGAAGTTTTCTTCCCTATGGTTATACATCGCGCTGCATGTCTTTGCGGCATGGAGAAGTACAGATTATAAACGTATGGATCCACCGCATCTTCCGGACTGGGATTGGAGGGAAATTGAGAACAAACTCAGGACAGGAACTTTCTCAGATAACGATGCGCTACGTGTTGCGGACTCCTTTATCTCCCTGTATGACATCATGGCCCGAACACCCAATAAGACGCAAGCTCACCGGGATGTACCGCGGCTGTACTTTTATTGCCCACAAAGTTGCCGCGTACCCTTTGGCACCATTCTCGCAATCAGGTGGGTACATTACCAAAAGAATGCCGCTGAAGGAAGTTTTGTGGAGGTGGTCAACGGAATTGAATTGATTCGCAGGTTCTTTGGCGATGACATGGTCAAAGCCTGTGGAAACAGACATTTCAGCGGCAGGCGTGCGAATAAGGCTCTGATGCAGGCAGTGGAAATGACAGTACGAGGAAATGGCGAATCCACAGCAGCTCTGGCATATTTGATTGCTTCTGTGGTCCGTTCTCACAAAGGCAGTCTGGACAAGCTACCGGAAAGTACCGATGTATATTTGCGGGATGGTAATTTCAGCAACTACACACCGGAATTTGTGGTTGATCAGATGTACCAACGTCAAACCTGTAGTTTTGTTGTGGATAATCTTCTGGAGCTTTCCTACGGGGCATCATACAGGCTTCTTTCCGCTTCTGATAAAACGAAGTGTATTACCTCTGTTGGTATGCATGTAAGTACTTTGATGGACCTTGTGTCATTTGCTCAGCAGGCGCAAATCGAAGCGATGGACGTGGCAAAAGAGATCTCAATGGGGCGTGATGTACATGAGGTCTTGTGTTCCATCATCGTTGGAAACGCTGCGGGAAAGGAACGTGATGATATTTGTGTGCGCAGTGCAGCGGGGATGGAGTGTTGCGACCAGACAAGAGTCAGTTGCCTTGGGTGTAAGTATGAAATCAAGACAAAGGCGCTGCTACTTCCGTTTTTGGTGAACCATCACAAGCTCCATCAGGAATATTGTGAATTGAAAGAGAGACAAACGGCCGCCAATCAAGCATTTCAGGAAAATCGGATGTTAGCATTAATGGCGGACGTGAAAAAGCACATATCTGAAATTATGGTGTATGTGAACAGTGACGCATATGGGATGCCATTGTCCGAGGAGGAAAAGAACATGTATTTGGAATTGAATCAGGCAGTGAAAGGAGATATAGAGAAGTATGGCCTTGGAAGCGGTTAAGAGATTTGATGACTACTTTTATTTTGAAATTATCGACCAATTAAGTCCGGAGGTAATTGACGAGGCAAAAGAAACATTTGAACACTATCGAAGCAGCGGTGTCATTAAAGCGGAATGTTATGATGCAAGCGATTGGTATATTTTAGATGGCGTTCATAGCCCGCAGCGGATTCGATTTGATTTTGATGAGGTTGCATTTCAGCGTGTATGTCATCAGAAACTGGGCGTCACGCTGGATGAGTACAGAACAGCTATGCGGGTTGCGTTGATGGCGGCCATGGGTCGAGTGGTTGCGTTGACGCTTGGCGCTCTATGCCGGGAAATGCGTCGATTGGCTGTGGAGCTGGACACATTTTTTGATCACCTTAATCCTGAACACGCAGAATACTATGTTAATTTTCTGGAATTACTTCCAGGAAATACGGCATGGAAAACAACATTGATTAAACGGCTTGAAACGGAAGTCGTGCGAGCGGGAAACGCACGAGCTAAAAAGGCGCGTGAACTTTCTTATGCAGAGTCCTATTTTCTCTTTGACAACTATCTAAATAAGTTTTGGTCGGGAGCGTCCTCGGATGAAAAGCTTTTGTATTTCCCTGTATTCTTTTGGTGGAAAGTAACGTCGATTCTGCCGCTGCGACCGACAGAGTGTGTTGTGACACCACGAAAGTGTCTGCGGATAGGAGATGACGGTAAGAACTATCTAACAGTCAGGAGAACGTTGCAGAAACGTGTGTATAAGGCAATTTCCTATGACTTGGAGAAAGACTATGTTAAGAAGGAATATCCAATCAGCAAAGAGATTGCGGATGTGATTGCATGGTATATTTCTGAGACAGAAAAAGAATATGTATCTGCGGAAGATGTGCTTTTCTCCAAGCGGACACAGGTTCGGCTCTCAGGGGCAAAAAGCTATCGAGATCAATTTTACTACGGAAACCTGAAAAGCTGTTTGGATCGGTTTTACCAGGAAATCCTCGTTGCGAAATATGGCTTACGTGTTCGTAATGAAGCGGTGAAAACCATGCGTCTTGAAAAAGGCGAAATCGACCAACTTCAGTTGGGAGATACGAGGCATTTGGCCATGATTTCGATAATGGCTTCCGGACACAGCCGATCCATATGCAGAGAACTGGCAGGCCATCTGGATCCTGATATTTCCTTCAACTACTATGGAAACCTCAAGACCTTTCTCCATCTTCTTTCTTTTGAAAAAGCAAGAGTAGAAACAGGAGATTTTGAGCGCAGTTCGCTTTTGGCCGTGCCAGCTTCTATATGTGTGGAGGATGGTTTGTGTACTTCCAAAAAGACAGTTGCGGGCGATTTTACGCACTGTTGTCAGGCGGTTGACCAATATGGGCGTCCCGGTACATGTCGAATGTGCAAGTATTTTGTGGTTCCTGCCGGTGATCGGTTGGAGCACTACGCAAAAGCTGCAGAGGATGATTTGGATCAGACATTTTTACTGTTCCGACATACCCTGCGGAACGTCCAATCAGGATTGGATGTTCCGGAAACAACCGAGAGCATGATTTTGCGTATGCGGGCTTGCGCTGAAAACTACTATCGGTATTTGTACCAGCAGAAAAAAGCAGGAGGAATGTAAAAATGTCTGAGAAGGTAAGGACCAAGACTGGCAGACCGCCAAAGGCTACTGCTCAGGAGTTGGAAGAGATAATTCAGAATTATTATTTTGAGTATCCGGATACCATTGGCGAGCGTAATATTGCTGCTCGTTTGGCGAACTATGTTAAAGAAAAGGGCTGGACAGTTGAAAGCGGAAAGCCGTTATGTGCCAGCGATTTCAGGCGAGATGAAGCAAGAGCTGTGATTGAGAAACTGGTTCATAGTAGGAAGGACTGTGAAGAAAAGCTTACGATACCAGCTTTTGAACCATTGGATATCGAAAGCGTTGTCAGTATGCCTCTACACAAGCAAATAAAGGTATTACAGGATCGGGAGCAGATTTACAGAAATTTGCATATTCGTGGATCGACGGCCATCGAACTTTGGACGGCCGAGATGATCAGACGTGACGCCAGAGAGAAGAAACTAATGCAGACAGAACAAGAGCTGGAGCGACAACGAACGGAATGTCAAGGTTTAAAGCGGGCCAACAAAGACCTGGAGTCGGCAAATAGGAGACTCCGACAGTATTTGAAAGATACTGTAGAACCAGAACGGGCGAAAGCCTTTTTGGATAGTCTACAAGAGAAAGATCGGAAGGGGACTGCCTTTGCCGAGACGGCAAAATTGGATATTACATCTTTTATCCAGAGTGATGTCCGTAAAATTTCGGAACTGGAAGAAGATGATCCGACCAGTTTAGATGACTTATTTTGAGGAGGGATTTGATGCCGTTGTTTGATACACATCCCGAGTTGGAACAGCTCTGGGATCATGAGAAAAACACTGAACAAAATCCTGCTGACTTCGGCCCGAACTCACGAACCCGTGTTTTTTGGCGCTGCACACAGGGACACTCTTGGGAATCGTCGGTATACAGCGTAGCAATCATGCATACAAGATGTCCTTACTGCTTGGGCATGAAACCGATTATCGGGGAAACAGATCTGGCGACAAAGCGGCCGGATTTAGCGGCGCAGTGGGATTATGAAAGGAATGATCGGACTCCGAATCAGGTATCTCCGAGTTCTGCCTACCGGGCGCACTGGGTTTGTGAAAACGGTCACACTTGGGAAATGCCTGTTCGTGCCAGAAATTACTCTAACTCCGACTGCCCATACTGTAGCGGCCTCAAAGCCTGGGCAGGAGATAACGATTTGGCGACGAAGTATCCTGAAATTGCATCAGAATGGTGCCAGGAGTTGAATGGCGCTCTGACGCCTTCTATGATTACGCCACATTCTGCAAAAAAAGTATGGTGGGAATGCGAAGAGGGGCACAAGTGGGACGCCAGAGTGTATAACCGGGTCAAGGGGTGTGGTTGCCCGTATTGTGCAGGCAAGCGGGCAATCCCCGGTGTCAACGATTTATTGACAGTGCATCCGGAACTGGCCGCTGAGTGGGACTATGAAAAAAACGGAGATACACAGCCGAGTATGCTTTTGCCAAATTCACATAAGAAAGTCCATTGGAAATGTGAGAAAAGTCATTTGTGGGAAGCGACGATCCAAAACCGAGTACGAGGGCGCGGCTGTCCGTACTGTGCCGGCAAATTGCCGATTCCAGGAGAAAATGACTTAGAAACGTGTTTTCCTGCAGTGGCAGCAGAATGGGATTATGAGGCGAATTTTCCGCTGACGCCAAAAGATGTTCTGCCAGGAGCAGACAGGAGGGTAGGATGGAAATGTTTACAAGGGCATACATGGACGACCAAAGTATGTAAGCGAGCAAGAGAAGGAAGCAATTGCCCATATTGTTCTGGATTTAAAGTGTGGACAGGTTTCAATGATTTGGCAACCAAGAAGCCTGATCTTGCATTGGAGTGGGACTATGAGCGCAACGGCGATTTAACGCCCGAACAGGTCAGCGAGCATAGCCATACAAAGGTGTTTTGGAAGTGCCGCGAATGCGGAGGGTCGTGGCGTGTTGCGGTGGGGCAAAGAGTGTCGTATGGCACGGGTTGTCCCATGTGCAAAAACGCAAAAAAACTGAGCAAAAGAATTTTATAGTAGAAAGAGGTTGGAGCATGGAAGAATGGATGGTCCGATTGGAGCCAGAGTGGGATGCTGAAAAGAATGCACCGCTACTGTTTCGAGATATGACCAGAGGCAGCAGTCGTAAAGTCTGGTGGAAGTGTAAATTTGGGCATGAGTGGTTGGCAAGGTTCTCTAACCGTGTGCAAGGAACGGAGTGTCCGTCCTGTCGCGGAAAACGCCCATCTCCCACCTGGAATTTAGCTGCATGTTTCCCTGATATTGCCGCAGAATGGCATCCTTCGCTGAACGGAAATATTACACCTGAGATGGTATTACCTCACAGCAATAAAAGTGCTTGGTGGATCTGTAAGGGGGGGCATGAATGGCAAGCAAAGATCAACAACAGAACATCTGGTGAAACGGGTTGCCCCATTTGTAACGGAAACGGAGTTCCAAAGAGTGAACGGGACTTGAATACTATGTTTCCGGAAATAGCGAAGCAATGGCATCCTGTTTTGAATGGAGAACTGAAGCCAACTGACATGTTTCCTATGAGTAATCGAAGGGTGTGGTGGATATGTGCGCATAAACATGTGTGGCAGTCAAAAGTCTATCATCGTGTAGAAGGCCGTGGTTGTCCCTACTGTTGTGGGCAAAAACCCATTGTTGGTCGTACTGATCTGGCAACACTTGCTCCAGAATTGGCAGCGCAGTGGCATCCAACGAAAAACGAGCAACTGCAACCAAGTGATGTGACACTGAAGTCACATAAATGTATTTGGTGGATCTGCGAGAAGGGCCATGAATGGCAAGCAACTGTCACAGACCGAGTTGCTGGAAGAGGCTGCCCAGTATGTCACAATCATAAGATTTTGGAACGTTATAATGATTTGCAGACGGTTGTGCCTGAACTTGCGGCTCAATGGCATCCAAATAAAAATGGAGACCTCAGTCCCAGTATGGTCCTGCCGCATCATAACGGTAGAGTCTGGTGGATATGTGAAAAAGGACACGAATGGCAGGCTTCTCCTAACAACCGAATGGCTGGATGTGGATGTCCATTCTGCAATCAGCACAGACTTATTCCAGAGGAAACGAGCCTGGCGGCAGTGCGACCTGACATTGCAGCGCAGTGGGACTATGAAAAAAACGCTCCTGATACCCCTAATGATGTGACAGCGTACAGCAACAAAAAATACTGGTGGCGTTGTAACGTGGGACATCATTGGATAGCAACAGTTGCAAACAGAAGCTATGGAAAGGAGTGCCCGGATTGCTTGAACCGAAAGCGCCGAAATCGTCGCTACCTTTCCTAAAAAGAACACAGGCATGGCCATGGATCAAAATGATCAGAGGTCATGCCTGTGTTTTTGTTTTCGGAAAAATCGGCTTGAAAAAACCCGCTTTATTTATAATTCCGGTTATGCGCTGTTACACAGAGTAATTTAAAAAAATTGCTATTTATCAAATTCCTGCTACGCATCAATTTTCCTTCAAATTTAAAAAAAGTCGAGTTTCAAATTTTCCGGCTATACTGTTAGTTCAGGAAGTCCTTCAGCTTTTTGCTGCGGGAGGGATGGCGCAGCTTTCTCAGGGCCTTGGCCTCGATCTGGCGGATACGCTCGCGGGTCACGTTGAACTCCTTGCCCACTTCCTCCAGCGTCCGGGTGCGGCCGTCCTCAATGCCAAAGCGCAGCTTCAGCACCTTTTCCTCACGGGGAGTCAGAGTGGACAGCACATCCATCAGCTGCTCCTTCAGCAGGGTGAAGGACGCGGCCTCGCTGGGCTCGCTGGCGCCCTCGTCGGGGATGAAGTCACCCAAGTGAGAATCCTCCTCCTCACCGATGGGGGTTTCCAGAGACACAGGCTCCTGGGCGATCTTCAAAATCTCCCGGACCTTGTCCACGGGCATATTCATCTCCTTGGCGATCTCGTTGGGGCTGGGATCGTGGCCCAGCTCCTGCAAGAGCTGACGGGAGACGCGGATGACCTTGTTGATGGTCTCCACCATGTGAACGGGGATCCGGATGGTACGGGCCTGATCCGCGATGGCGCGGGTGATGGCCTGCCGGATCCACCAGGTTGCGTAGGTGGAGAACTTGTAGCCCTTGGTATAATCGAACTTTTCAACGGCCTTGATGAGGCCCAGATTGCCCTCCTGAATCAGGTCCAGGAACAGCATACCGCGGCCCACATACCGTTTGGCAATGGAAACCACCAGACGGAGGTTCGCCTCTGCCAGATTCTGCTTGGCGCTTTCGCCCTTCTTAAAGGCCTTGCGGAGCTCAGCCTCTTCCTCCGGAGTGACGGCGGGTGTTTCGCCGGCCTCACGCTGCTCCTGCAGCTCGTCCAGACGGGCCTTGGCCTCCGCGCCTGCGGCCATGGCCTGTGCCAGCACGATCTCTTCATCGGGGTTCAGCAGGGGGACCTTGCCGATCTCCTTGAGGTACATACGGACAGGATCATCGATGGAGAAGTTGCTGACCAGAGAGTTGGGGTCCACCAGCTCCTCTTCCTCCACGTCAGCAATCTCCTCGGCGGCAGGCTCATCGTCGGGCAGCTCGGGGAGGAGGTCCTCCTCCGTGCCGATGTCGATGTTCAGCGCTTCCAGAGAATCGTAAAGCTGATCCATCTGATCGCTTTCCAGATTCAGATCGTCCACGGCTTTCATCAGTTCGCCGGAGTCCAGCTTGCCCTTCTTCTTGCCGCGGGCCAGCAGCTCCCGCAGCTTTTCCTGCCCCATCAGCCAGCTGGCGGCGGGGAGGGCAGCGACCTGCTTATCGTCCAGACGGACGATGCCGGCCTTTTTGGCCTCTTCATCCGTCATGATATGGTCTGCTTCGGGACGGGCGGCCTTTGCGGCCTTACCGGGACGGCTGCTCTTTCCCGGCATCGGGATTTCATCCGGAATATCCATGCTGTCGGCAGCGGCCAGCAGAGCGTCGGCCTGCGCCTCCAGACTATCAGGGCTCAAATCACGTTTAGACATGTTGCTTTCCTCTCTTTTTGTTCTTGAATTTTTCCACAGCGGCCAGCAGAGGATCATCCTGTGCCGTTCGCTTATCCGCTTCGCTGTTGATCACATCTATGTAATCCGTCAGAGCCTGCTGCGCATGCTGCGTGGATACAGGCTCCTGACAGACGGCGGTGAGACAATCGATCTCCTCCCGGGAAAATTCCTCTCCCAGAGATGAGATCATGGGCCGGCTTCCGGCGGCATGGACCTCCCACAGCCGTTGGTAAGCCCGGCTCAATAGGGGGGAGGAGAACCGCTCCGGCGGGATGGGGATGGTGTCGGAAAACAGGGTGTCATCCGTCAGCAAAAGACGGAGAATGCCTTTTTCCGCTTCTGCGGAACGCATATTTTCAAATCGCAGGGATCGCTCCTTGGGCTGCAAGGCCATTGCCGGATTCAGATCCTTCCGCAGCTCCGCCCGCTTTTCCCGGGCGATCCGGCGCTTGAAGGACCGCTGGACCTCCAGCTTCATGGCCTCCGCCGTGATCCCGGCGGCCTCGGCAGCCCGACCGGTATAGATCTCCCGCTCCACGGCACCGGGGAGGGAGGCCAGCAGCTCACTGACCTCTCCGCAGTAGGCGATGCGGGCTTCGTCATCCTTGAGATCGTATTTTCCGGCGATCTGAGCCATGCGGAATTCCACGCCGTTCTCGCTGCCGTTGAGCAGACGCTCGAAGGCGTCCGGTCCTTGAAACTTGATGAAATCGTCGGCGTCCTGCTTGATGTATTCACCGTCCACCAGACGGCGGGGAAGCTGAAGCACCTTGACGCTGAACTCGGAGCCGTTCAGGATCTGCAAGGCCCGCTCCGTGGCGATCTTGCCGGCGTTATCGTTGTCATAGCAGAGGACCAATTCCTTGGTGAAACGGCTGAGAAGCCGGGTCTGCTCCACCGTCAGCGCCGTTCCCATGGAGGCCACGGCATTGTCGAAGCCCGCCTGATGCAGCGTGACGATGTCCAGGTTGCCCTCGCAGAGAATGATGTTGGGGCGCTTGGATTTCTTTGCCAGATTCAAACCGTACAGCACCCGGCGCTTGGAGTATACCGGCGTTTCTGAAGAGTTCATGTATTTTGGCTCGGACTTGTCCAGCACCCGGCTGCCAAAGGCCACCACATCGCCCCGGGTGTCGATCACCGGCAGCATGAGCCGGTTGCGGAATTTATCATAAAGGCCGCCATTTTTGTTCTGGACCACCAACCCGGCGTCCAGCAGTTCGGACTTGGTGTAGCCCTTTTTGGTCATGGCGGTGAGCAGTACGTCCCAGGCGTCCAACGAGGCGCCCATGCCGAATTTGACGGCGGTGGATTTTTTGATCTGCCGCCGGTCCAGATATTCCTGAACGGCCCGGCCCTCCGGCTGCTGAAGAAGCTGGTAGTAAAATCTGGCGGCATCCCGGTTCAGATCCAGCAGACGCTGCCGCCTGCGTCCGGCTTCCCGGTCACCTTCCTCCTCCGGGACCTCCATCCCGGCCCGCTTGGCCAGAAACCGGACAGCATCCGGGAAGGGGAGGTTTTCAATGTCCATGATGAAGTTGACAACGCCGCCGCCCTTTTTGCAGCCGAAGCAGTAATAGATCTGCTTGTCCGGCGAGACGGAGAAGGAGCCGGTCTTTTCACTGTGGAAGGGGCACAGGCCGAACAGGTTGCTGCCCTTGCGGGTCAGCTGTACGTAACTGCCTACCACGTCCACAATATCACTGCGGGCGGTCAGCTCGTCCATAAAACTCTGGGGAAATGCCACGGCCGGTCCTCCTTTCACGAATTAAATAGTCACGTTAAGTTATACCCCGCAAAAGGCGAATTTCCTCTTTTTTTAAAATAAAAATTTAATTTTTTTATCCGTGTGCCTTTACATGGGGAAAATCCGGCTGTAAAATAAAGAAAAATGGAAAAACAGACGAATATGGAGGGGAAATATGCCGATCCAGGTATGGCTGGCCAGAATGGAACGGCCGCTGACGGAACAGGAATACGGAGATATGATGGCCCTTCTGCCGGACGCGCGGCGGGAGCGGCTGGAAAAATTGCCGAAGGAAAAGCACCAGGAGGTGCTGTGCGCCTATCTTCTGCTGCGGATGGCGCTGTGGGAGCAGCGCAGCTGGCGGGATCTTCCCCGGATCGAGGTCGATGAACTGGGAAAACCCTTTTTCCCGGACCATCCGGATACCCATTTCAGCCTCAGCCACACGGCTGGGGCCGCAGCCGCCGCTTTAGCGGACACGCCGGTTGGGGTGGACATCGAGCGCGTCCGCCCCGTGAGCGTCCGGGCCATGGA